>JAESFV010000110.1_pt1 | contig 147700 bp, 137 predicted proteins | sample 9269471 | NCBI WGS metagenome assembly JAESFV01 (sample SAMN14502647, study PRJNA617108) | algae metagenome | isolation source: Symplocastrum torsivum CPER-KK1 and co-occurring heterotrophs from... | place: USA: Central Plains Experimental Range, Colorado | collected 2001-01-01
CAAGCAGAAGATTCTTGATTTTATTAACTACTTCAACCGCACTCTGGCTAAACCTTTTGTCTGGAAATTTAAAGGGTTTCCCGAACCTGCTTAAGCTGGTCACTTATTTCTGCCAATATGGTCTAGTGCAGTGTGGCGGAAATAACTTTCCAGTTGAAAAAGCTTAAAAAGCTTACCTTACAAGCAATATTCCTTCTGCCCTCTGCCTTCTTGCACTAGTCCCAAGAATCTGACTCGTCTATTTCCTGTTGCTTATCGTTATCGAGATGAATCAAAGAAGACTTCTTAAGTCTCTTCACTCCACTGAGAACGACTAGCGCCATTAGGGTGCCAATTAGACTCATTTGCCATAAACCACAGCCTGCTGCTGCTCCCAAGCCACCAGCTAACCAAATTGTTGCGGCAGAAGTTAGCCCTTTCACTTCTACCCTACCAAGTCCCTGACGAGATTCTTGCAGAATCATTCCAGCTCCCAGGAAGCCAACACCTGTTGCAACGCCTTGAGCAATTCGAGCCATCGCATTAAGAGCTGTCGAACGAGCCATAACCTCAGCATCATTTGCAGAGGTAGATGAGAGAGTATCACCAATCTCAGTCTGTAAGGGAAGCATCACGAATAGAGCTGCCCCTAAGCTCACAATCATAAACGTTCTCATGCCAGCGGGTCTCCCCGTCCGCTCGCGGTTGATACCAAGCGTGCAACCAACGAGTAGTGCCAAAGTAAGCCTGAAGGTCATACTTTGCCAATCACTGGGGCTAAAAAACATCGAACTCATTACTGCACTCCCTGTAGAACATACCAATTTGTCAATCAGTCAGTTAGAAACAGGGTAGGGTAGCCTTAGAGCGGGTTGCTAGCTATTCCAAGAATTTAACCTCAGATTATCTAAAGATTAACCTGAAATTAATCACAGTAACTTGAGGCGTTTATCGTAGATTCAACGAGCCGACTAGACAGGGATCAACCTTGGTTTTAGGGAAGAAACAGGCTTAGTTATCTACGGTTCATTCCGCATTCAAAAACTCCAAATAGGAATTACTCAAGTCCTTCACTGCCAACTCGTAAAATTGCTTTCCATGTTCAGGAGTAGCTAGCGCTGGATTAGAACCCATTCGCCCATCAGGATACCGTCGCCGAAAGTCTGCTGCTCCATAAATCGGGTGTCCAGAGGCAACGTCTGGTGATAAAGGGGCTTGCTTAATCGCCTCAGGATAGACGTATTGAGTAAGAGCAACTTCACTTGGTGTCGCGTGGGAACCTTCTTGATTCCCATACAGCTCTTTCGCTAGTTTATAAACAGAACCGCACATGAACCAGTTACCAAGGCGGCATTGTACGCGATCAGCATTAGGAATATTCAAATCACTGAGGTGAGCGTAACTTTCGGAAAACGCTGCTTTGAGCGTAGCGATATTACCCCCATGACCATTGATAAAGAAAAACTTCGTGAATCCTGATCTCGTTAAGCTAGTAATATAGTCTTGGATTAGCTGAATCAAGGTACTTGGTTTCAAGCTAATCGAGCCAGGGAATCCGGTGTGATGCAGTGCCATTCCAACATTGATTGTTGGACCGACAAAGGCACTCGCTGCCTCGCCCACTCCCTTTGCGATCGCTTCTGCACAAATAGCATCGGTACCAATCAATCCTGTCGGCCCATGTTGCTCTGTTGAACCAATCGGCAGAATAATTCCTTGGGATTGCTTCAGGTAAGATTCAACTTCTGTCCAGGTACTTAAATGTAGCAGCATTATCATTAGTCCCTTGTCGATATGTGTATGCTTTGGAGGTAAGTACTAAGGTTGCACAAGTTTATGTTGATCACCATGGAGAACCTCATCCACTGTTAGGCGGCTGATATTAGTTCTTCAAATGTTGCTTGGTACAGACTTGTGCAAAGCTGTAGTAGGGTGTGTCCTGCTTAAGCATTCTTGATCTTTCTCCATCCAAGGGAATAATTTTTGTGTATACCTTGGCTTAGAACTGCAAAACTCCTCTCTTTAAATTTTTTATGCTGTCTCTCGACCTCCCGCCGAGTCCGTCCAGCCCAGAACTAGCGCAAGCCAATCGCATCTTGGTTGTGGAAGACGAAGATTTAATTCGGGAAATGCTTGTCTTGGCTCTAGAAGAAGAAGGTTATGAAGTGGTTACTGCCATAGACGGGCGTACAGCCTTATCACTTCTTCAAGATGCCGAACCTAACGACGGGGAGTTCCCTTTTAACTTACTCATCCTTGACTTAATGTTGCCTCAGATCAACGGTTTAGATCTGTGTCGTCTGCTACGATATCGAGGGAATCCTGTCCCCATATTGATTCTCAGTGCCAAAGCCAGTGAAACAGACCGAGTTCTGGGGCTAGAAGTTGGTGCAGATGACTACCTCACCAAGCCTTTCAGTATGCGGGAGTTAGTTGCTCGTTGCCGTGCGCTTTTGCGTCGTCAACGCTTTAGTTGCTTGCCCCCAACACCTACACCTGTGTTGCAACTACGGGATATTATTCTCTATCCCCAAGAGTGCCGTGTAACTGTGCGTGGGGAAGAAGTTAATTTTTCGCCCAAGGAATTCCGGCTTTTAGAGCTATTTATGAGTCATCCTCGCCGCGTTTGGTCGCGTGATCAGTTGATTGATCAAGTCTGGGGAGCCGATTTTCTGGGAGATACGAAAACAGTTGATGTTCACATTCGTTGGTTGCGAGAAAAATTAGAGCGAGACCCTAGTCAGCCAGACTACCTGATTACAGTTCGCGGTTTTGGCTACCGCTTTGGGTAAACAAGGTGGCAGGTTTTAGGGATTAGGCGGTAGGTTTAATGGCAATGCACAAGGAACCCAAAACCCTAATTTTTCTAATTCTTAATCTAAGTTGTGCGCCACAACCTACGACCTAACACCTTGAGAGCCAGTAGGTTAGAATCCCCAACGGAATTGCCTCCTGAACTCCTTTCAAGGTAGAACATCTCGTCATTCACACCCTTGGATGAGGCTTAAGGCGCTATTTTTGTGTAACCTTAAGCCTCAGTTGTCCTACAATTTTTGAGAAGGTTCATACAAGCGAAGGCGAAAGCCAGGAAGTTAAAGCGTTTAAACTTTTAACTAACAGTCTTTCCTTTAACAGGCAAAGTTCTTTTGAAGGAACAACTGATAAATCTTCTGAGTGCGAGAATGAATGACCCTTCTAGCATTTTTACTCGGTTTGGCTCTGGGTATTGGGGTTTGGTTTTGGCAAAAGCGCCGACTCCAAAGGCAATTAGGGCAAATGTTGGGAACATTGCAGCGAGATGCAACTAGTCCTGCCTTGCCTGTAGTTTCTCGCTTGCGGCGAGAGATAGCCATAGCCAATCAACAGCGGGAAATGCTAGAGGCAGAACTGCAAATCAAGCAGTGGTTGCTTCAGATAGCACCGTTAGGCTATTTGCAAGTCGATGAAGAGAACCAACTGGTTTGGTGCAACGAACAAGCCCGTCAGTTGTTGCAGATTGACCGCTGGGAACCTGGACAACTACGTTTATTGCTGGAACTGGTACGTTCCTATGAACTCGATCAGCTTATTGAAAAAACCCGTCACCAGCAACAACCCAACATCCGAGAGTGGGTATTTCACCCATCCTGCTTGGATGGTTCAGCAATGGGTGATGTGCAAGCATTAACATTGCGAGCCTCTAGTTGGCCTCTCCCTGAAGGAGAAATTGGTGTATTTCTAGAAAATCGTCAACCATTAGTTGAACTTTCCCAATCTCGCAACCAGTGGTTTTCCGACTTAGCTCACGAACTTAGAACCCCTCTCACCTCAATTCGCTTGGTTGCAGAAGCGTTGCAAGGTCGTCTAGAACCTCCCGCAAGTCGCTGGGTGGAAAAACTGCTGCACGAAACGAATAGGTTGATTAATCTCGTACAAGATTGGCTAGAACTGAGCAATCTGGAAAAAAATCCCAGCAAAAGTCTCAGCTATCAACCTGTAGAACTGCGGGCTTTAATTCACTCAGCTTGGCAAACCTTTGAACTGTTGGCACAGACCCATCAGCTCACACTTACCTACAAGGGACTGGATACAATTTGGATTAGAGCCGATCAAGCACGCCTTACCCAAGTCTTTCTCAATTTATTCGATAACGCTATTAAACATAGCCACCCTCAGCAAGCGATTCAAGTTGAGGTAACTCGGCTAGCAGAAGACATCAATACTCTGACAACGAGCAATCTTGCTACACCCACACTAGATGATCGATCTTCTTTTATACAAATCGATATCATTGACTCAGGGACTGGCTTCTCAGAAACAGACATGCCTCATGTATTCGAGCGCCTCTATCGCGGAGATGCCTCGCGTCATAAGGAACAAGCAACTTCTGAGCATCCAGAGAGGTCAAGCGTAACCAAGGGGAGTGGCTTAGGGCTTGCGATCGTACAGCAAATTATTCAAGCTCACGGTGGCAGCATCAAAGCGACAAATCATCCAAAAACAGGAGGGGCATGGTTGCAAATTAAACTACCTCAGGGCAAAGCTTCACTGTAATTTAATGTTGTTTTGCTATTACTATAGTTGTTCTTGTTCTCACTAAAGTTAAGGCATTTGAGGTGAGCGTATCTTCTTCAAACAGTAATTCTGAGCGTACCCATTTTGAACGATCCCTTAGGCGCTTAGAGCAAGATGTATTGCGAATGGGAGCTTTGGTAGAAAATTCCTTTCGCCTGAGTCACCAAGCGATGTTTTCCCAGAACCTAGAGGCAGCTAGAACAATTCCCTTACTTGATAAGAAAATTGATCGCTACTATCGCCACATAGAGTTGGAGTGTGCCACACTGATGACGCTGCAAGCGCCTGTAGCCCAGGACTTGCGCTGCCTTAGTGCTTTTATGCAGTTAGTGCGAGATTTGGAGCGAATTGGAGATTACGCTGAAGATTTAGCCGAGATTGCCGTTAAACTTATTCCTTACCCGCCTCATGCTTGTATGCCACAGATTGAGGTGATGGCTCATCATGCCCAGGCAATGCTGGCGGCAAGTTTAGAGGCACTAGCAGATTTAGATGCAACGGCTGGGCAGGCGGTGAAAGTACTGGATGATCAAGTAGACACGGCTTACGATACGCTTTACGAAATCCTTGCCTATCAACGGGATATTAAAGGAGTTGTTGAGCCAATTCTTTTACTGGTGTTGGCGATTCGCCATATAGAGCGGATGGCAGACCATGCGACTAATATTGGTCAACGAGTGACCTATATCGTTACGGGTCACCGCTCTTAGCTATAAGCTGAAACATTCTTTAGCCGATGTGCATTTTAAGTTTCATCTTGAATCTTTTGGGTTGATGGTTGCCATTAAACAGTAAACAGTCAACAAAGAAATAATTGCCTAAAACAACTTAAATGCCGCTGCCGCCTAGTAAATATTAACTTTTTAAAACCCTTTAACATTTCAACCCTAAGCTAGATGGCAGCTTAACCTTATGATTACCTAGCAATTACTAATCCCTAAACTAAAAGCCGTAGTATCAGTACAAAAGTTCTAGGGTTTTTCTAACCTAGTGAAGCCGATCCTATAGCAAATAAGACTAAACATGGCTCTCAAACGTCGAGACTTCCTACTATTTCTGGGAGCTAGTGCTGGTACCGTTGCGCTGGGTTCTTTGCCCTCTTCTGAGAAAAAGTTCTCAATGCCGTTTAGCAACTCGGTTTCGGCTTCTAGCCCAGCAGGACGTGGTCTCAGTTTTAAACCCTTAAAAAGTCCAATGCCTTTGCCAACTGAAGGCATGGAATTGACTAAACAAACACAAGATTACAGCACCTATGAAGTAGTAGATGACTTGGTGCTGCCTGAGGGCTTTACCTATGATGTCATTGCAGCTTGGGGTGACAAGGTAGGCGATTCCCGCTTCGGGTATAACAATGACTACCTTTCCTTTGTCGAAACGGGCAACGAGGAGGGATTGTTGACGGTTAACCACGAGTACATCAGTTCTGTCACTTGGACTCAGACATTTGACAAGGTAATCGGAAAATCTCTACCTTTTGCCGACCTCAAAGAACCGCTCGACGCTGCGGCTAAGGACGGCATTAATGCCTATGCTCTACCAGACAATGACCCCCTCAAGGCAAAAATCCGAGAAATTTCCAAAGAAGCCTTGATTGACCAAGGATTGTCCGTTATCTCAATTCGTAAAGATTCCAACGGACAATGGGTGCGGACAAATTCTCAAGTAGATCGCCGAATTACCGGGGCTTCCGGTTTAGATGATGGGCGGTATCTCAAATCAACGGGGCCTGCGATAGCAGTATTTCGCAAAAAGCAGGGTCAAGGCTATGTCGATACAATTGGCGATCGCATTATTGGGAGCTTTGGCAACTGTGCAGGTGGCACGACCCCTTGGGGAACCGTCCTATCAGCAGAAGAAAACTTCCAAGTGCAAGTACCGGAACCTGTTTATGCAGACGGTACATCGTTTAGCCCGGAAGAACGCACCTTTATCATTGACAAAGAAGAAGTCGGTGGTCAAGGTAACGTAATTGGACTAGCAGGCAACAAATACGGCTGGATTGTTGAAGTTGACCCTGCTAATCCTAGTGACTACGGCACAAAGCACACTTGGTTGGGGCGCTACCGCCACGAAGCGGTTGGGGTTCGTGCCGAAGCGGATAAGAAACTTGCCTTCTACTCAGGAGACGATCGCCGTGGGGGTCACTTGTATAAATTTGTCAGCAATGATAGTGTTCGTAACCCTAAAGACAAAGCCAATTCTAAGCTTCTATCACAGGGTATGCTCTACACTGCCAAATTTAACCCCGATGGCACAGGTAGCTGGATTGCCCTACAACCCAGTACACCTGTCAATCCAGATATGCCTAGTGTGGTGGCAGGCGGGATGATTCCCCTACCCAAGCGTCCCGAAGGCGGCATTGTTAAAGTCGAGAAAGACGAAGACATGACAGCCTTCAAGCAGCAGTTCAAAACCTTGGGCGACCTCTACACTGGCAATGCTCAGGAGAAGCAAGGCGCAATCTTGATTGATGCTCATTTTGCTGCTAATGCGGCTGGCGCAACCGCTACCGCTCGTCCAGAAGACACAGATGTTGCTCCAGACGGCTCTTTGTACATTACCTTCACCTCCGGTTCTTCCGGTAGTGATGGTGGTCTAGATAACCGCATCTTCCAAGGACCAAAAGGAGAGACACCCTATGAATATGGTTGGATTACCCACCTGATTGAAGATGGTAATGATCCTGCTGCCATGACATTCCGTTGGAAGATGCTGTCTTTAGGTGGAGAACCTGCCGATGGAGGATTGGGTTTTGCTAATCCTGACAACCTCCTACTCGACAAAAACGGTAACGTCTGGATGGTGACGGATATGTCTAGCGACAAACACAACAAAGCCGTGCCTAAAGGCCGACTTGACAAGGAAGGGAAACCCATTAGCCAGTCTGACTTACGGGGCTTATTTGGTAACAACTCCATGTGGTTTATCCCTACATCTGGGTCAGATGCTGGCAAAGCGTATCTCTTTGCTATGGGACCAATGGATTGTGAAACAACGGGACCCTTCTTCACGAGTGATGAGCAAACTCTATTCCTCGCGGTGCAACATCCAGGAGAAGTCAATGGGATTCGCCTGGATAATAAGGCAGAAACTCGTGAGTACTCCATGAGAACCACAGATGGACAAGAGTTTATTCAAACTCGTCAAGTCCCAATTGGTTCCAACTGGCCTGACAAAACCGTTAACGCCCCACCAAAACCAGCGGTTGTAGCGATTCGGCGGTTAGATGCTAAGCCAATTTCTACAGCTCAACTGAGCTAACAACTTTTACTTAGTTGACGCACTCCGGGCGCGTGAACGCACGAGAATTCTGGCTTCAAACAATAATTGCAGGCATAACCCGTCTTACATTATCTCGTCCAATGGACAGCGCCCTGCCCTTGTCTCTACTGTACAATCCTTACGCCCTTAAGGGCGGGGCTTTAGACCCGTGATTTTTTGGTAACCGATATTCCAGGGGTAGAATGGGTTACCGAAGTGATTGGGGAAAAGGAACTCTCATATTGAGAGTTTATACGGCAGTTCATGAAGTCTCTTGCATAAGTACCAAAGCTCTAGGAGATAAGCACTACTGCAATGTCATAAGAATTGACTGCTGCAACAGGTCTATTCTCCTTCTGACAAGTTTAAATTTTTCTCAAAGTCCTAAATCTAGCTACAGAAAGATGATAAAAGTTAACAGTAGTGCTTTCGATAGCGTTTAGTGAAATCGAGAACACTGTTGCTGATTAGATCAAGTTCCCTGTTTTTACATAGTCCATCGGTGTGAGGATTATTATCATGTCAACAATGTTCTGGAATGCTTTAAAACTGAGTCCCGCTCTGCTAGGTGCTTCCCTACTGTTTGTCAGCAGCACTCAGGCGCAAGGAAGTGTTCCCTCCCAAGCCGCAGCGCTCAACAATAGCCAAGTGGCAGTAACTGTAGAACCGATAGCTGAAGCCTTAACTCAGTTGCCTCAGTCTACAGTCGCTCTTTCCAATAGTGATCAGGTAACAACGACGACTAGCCAAACCGTAACAACAGAGGAAACCACTTCCGCACTGACAGCCACAGAGACTAGCTCAAGCTTGAACCCAACTAACAATCTTTTGGCTCAACAGGTTCCAGCAGCTAACACGACCGAAGTTCTAGAGCAAATCAACCAATATAACAACCCAGGTGGTGAATCCCTAGATCAAGTCACCAACGTTTCGCAGTTAAGCGATGTCTCACCCGGAGACTGGGCTTATGAAGCGCTGCGCTCTCTGGTCGAACGCTATGGTTGTATCGCGGGTTATCCCGATGGCACCTTCCGAGGCAACCGCGCCACGACTCGTTATGAATTTGCCGCTGGTTTGAATGCTTGTTTACAGCAGGTAGAACGCTTGATAGCGGCTTCGGTTGAGGGTTTTGTTACCCGTGAAGACCTAGAAACGCTGCAACGGCTGGTACAAGAGTTTGAAGTGGAACTGGCGACGTTGGGAACGCGGGTGGATGATTTGGAAGGACGTGTGGCGTTCTTGGAAGATCATCAGTTCTCTACTACTACTAAGCTCAATGGGGAAGTTATCTTCGCCATTAGTGATCTGTTTGGTGAAGAAGACAATGTTCTGAATGCTGATTTTGATGACAACACCGTCTTCCAAGACCGAGTGCGCTTGAATTTCGATACCAGCTTCACAGGGAAAGACCGCTTGCGTACTCGTCTTCAGGCAAGGAACGTCGCGACATTCGAGGCTCTATCGGGTAATGGACTCACAAGAGAGGGCAGATTAGGATTTGAGGGTGATGAGGGCAATGATGTCCAACTTGATATCTTGGGTTATCGCTTCCCTGTCGGTCCAGCCGTAGTCCAGATATATGCTAATGGTGCAGGTCTGGATGACTTGGCGACCACCGTTAACCCGCTTGACTCCAGTGGTAGTGGTTCCATCTCCCGCTTTGGGCAACGAAATCCTATTTATCGCATTGGCGGTAATGGTGCAGGAGCAGGAATTACATTTACTCCAAGCGGTCCCTTCCGAGTGGACTTGGGTTACTTAAGTAATGAAGCGCCAAACCCTTCTGATGCTCAAGGTGGTGGAGGTTCTGGGATTTTCAATGGCAATTACAGCGCTATTGCTCAGGTAACGTTCCAACCATTTAAGGCACTTCGCCTTGCTGCTACCTATGTCCATTCCTACGATGAAACCAGTTTGGGTCATGGTACTGGTAGTCTGGCTTCTCAGATCAATCCAGATGGTGATATTGGTGTTGTGGGTAACTCCTACGGCGTTGAAGCCTCCATTGCCTTCAGCCCCCAGTTGGTTCTCAGTGGTTGGGCTGGCTACACTGATGCCATTGTCCTGGGAACAGGTGGGGCTGATGTCTGGAATTATGGTGCAACCCTTGCCATCAACGATTTTGGTACGGAAGGCAGCACACTTGGTTTCGTAGTAGGTATGGAACCTAAGCTGACGGGTTCTAGTGTAGCTGTGGGTAATCTCCTTCCTGGTGATCGTAGAAGAGATCCAGACACAGGCTTGCACGTTGAAGGCTTCTACAAGCTAAAAGTTTCGGATAATATTGCCATCACTCCTGGCGTTATCTGGTTGACTGCACCAGGTCATGATGAAGATAACGACGATATCTTTGTCGGGACAATCCGAACAACGTTCACGTTCTAGTCAATCGTTCTCTGAAACTAGTGGTTAGGAATGCCTTCAAATGAGTGGAGGCATTTTCTTTAACTATTGTCGTTCTATCCGCTTAGTGTGGGAGGCAGGCAAGTTAAACAACCATCAAAAGAACAGAGAAATCTCTCACCTGACGTAAAGTTGTTGCATTTGACAAATTAGTTACTGTGTTGTCGTAGAGCGATCGCATATTATCCCAGAGTATTCAAGAAAAAGCGATCGCTCCCTCAACTCTTGCTAGCTCAACATAAATTGAGTAGCAATTTTGTCAAAGTGAAAACTTTACTGAATTTTGATGTAGGGTATGATACTGAAATTCCTTTGGAATCCTTAGCCGACAAGACTTATGTTTTCTCGGAATCATTCCACTAGAATTATCGATTCAGGTGTGAGGATTATTAAACGATGTTCAAACTGCTTGGTAACGCTCTCAAAGTAAGCCCAGTTCTTCTCGGTCTATCTCTACTCGTTGCTAGCGGTGCCTACGCGGCACAAGCTACTGCAACTCAAAGCACCTCTGAGCAAACAAAAACAGCAGCTACGACTCCCGACATAGATACTGTCAGTAACGAGTCTCCTGTTGAATCCTCTACCTCTGTCTCTCAGGCAGTACCTTCAGGCGCTAGTACTCCCTTAAATCTTGCTGCAAATACATTGCCTGAAGCTAGCCAGACTCCTGTAGAACAACTTTCTGTTTCTCAACCAACAGGTTCTGAGATCAGTCCAATTGCTAATCCCGCAGACACTACCTTAGCGCAATCAACCCCAGCGACTGGAGTGGCAACCCCTAGCTCAACCAGTGAAGTTTTAGAACAAATTAACCAATACAGCCACGAAGGAATAAATAGCTCCCAAGGCCAAGTGACCAACGTTTCGCAGTTAAGCGATGTCTCACCCGGAGACTGGGCTTATGAAGCGCTGCGCTCTCTGGTCGAACGCTATGGTTGTATCGCGGGTTATCCCGATGGCACCTTCCGAGGCAACCGCGCCACGACTCGTTATGAATTTGCCGCTGGTTTGAATGCTTGTTTACAGCAGGTAGAACGCTTGATAGCGGCTTCGGTTGAGGGTTTTGTTACCCGTGAAGACCTAGAAACGCTGCAACGGCTGGTACAAGAGTTTGAAGTGGAACTGGCGACGTTGGGAACGCGGGTGGATGATTTGGAAGGACGTGTGGCGTTCTTGGAAGATCATCAGTTCTCCACGACTACCAAGCTTAATGCGGAAGTTGTCTTTTTACTTTCCGATGCCTTTGGAGATGAAGTAGCTGTTCCTTCGGGCTTTGCTCCTTCTACTGACGACTTAGATGTCAATACAACTTTCGCTGACAGAGTGCGTCTGAATTTTGATACGAGTTTCACTGGACGAGACCGTTTACGCACCCGTTTGCAGGCTCGAAACATCCAACCACTAACTGAGCGAACGGGTACTGTCATGACCGAGTTTTATACTCAAGGGGGTGACAACGACGTAATTTTAGATGAATTGAGCTACCGAGGTACGCTAACCGATGCTTTCACGTTCTGGTTAGGAACCACAGGGCTTGACCTTGATGATGTTGCTCTTGCTGTGATCGGAACACCAAGTGCCCCCTCAGACTTTGGCTCACTACAGCCAATCTACAAGCTGGCTTCTGGTGCAGGTGCAGGACTCACCTTTGGTGGTGATGGTCCCTTCCGTATTGATGCTGCCTATATTGCAAATGAGGCGGCAGATCCAAGTGAGGGTAGTGGCTTATTTGCTGGTTCTTACGCCGCCCTCGGTCAGATAACCTTCCAAGCAACTGACTTTCTGCAAATCTCTGGTACCTACGTCCATGGTTACGATGTCAGCCCTGGAGGAGGTGATGGTAGTCGTTATGCCAATGCTCCCTTTGGCGGTAATCCTTTTTCGACTAACGCTGACGGAGACCCCAACGTTTTCGACCCTGACTTGCCTGATTTCCTTAGCTCCAGAACCTCAGTTAATGCCTATCAAATAGCCGCAAACTTCCAGCTTGGTGCTATTAATATTGGGGGTTGGGTAGGTTATAGCAACGCGATCGATGAACTCAACCGTGGCGCTGGAAGAGTAGATGTGTGGAACTATGCAGCGACTCTAGCCTTCAACGATTTCGGCGGTGAAGGGAACCAGTTAGGCTTTATCTTTGGAATGCCACCCCGTAATCGGACTAACAACCTCACGGGTCGTCGTGATTTGGACACCTCTTACCACATAGAGGCGTACTACAGATACCAACTCAATGACAACATTGCAATTATTCCTGGTGCTTTTGTCCTTCTTAACCCCGAACATAATGATGCCAACGAAGACATCTATGTGGGGACGCTCCAGACTGTCTTTACCTTCTAGACGATTTAGAGAGCAAAGGTGGGGATTGAACATCCCTTAACTTGCCCAAAAGACGCTTCTCGTTGCTGCTTTTCTCAGCTTGAAACCGCTGATGTGTACCAGTGGATGCCCTTAGTCCGGTGTCGCTCAAGTATTCATCAGTGGTTTTTTAGTAAGTCTGAATAAAATGTGAAGAGGTTTGCCAGCCTAATGATGGATGTATAGCTTTGTTTTCTTTAGATAAGAAGCGGATTAGAGAGTTTTTGAGCAATTGCTCAGTATCTTAACAGTTTTATACTTCACAAATTCTTCACATTGATCTATTAACTTCAAGCTAAGCCAGACAAATTAGCAGTTAAACCGCAGTTATAGGTTTAGCTTTCGCTTTTCAAGGGCAATAGTCAAAGCACTTTGTTGCCGCGACTCGCTCTCGCCATCCTCGAAGGTAGCGTCGCTCACTCGCGAAGGTTAATCATACTTGTAGTCCACATCACGTATCGGTTTAAACGTCAAAACTGGTTGTATTGTCTGTCAAGAGTTTCCTTGGCATAAGGAAGAAACAGTGAGCATGTGTTTACCTAACACCCGTGAGCCACATATTGAATTAGCGATCGATGTTTTCAAATCGCAAAATCCGATACTGCTAATCTCTCTTAAAGACTTTCTCACGGTTTTGCCGAATCCGAAATGTGTTGAGGAAGTCTTAACAGCAGCGCTGTATCAACTAGCAGAGACTGATTCTGACGCTTGCCGTTGGATCTTGCGTAATTCTCATTATTTAGAGCCTGAACTTGATATCGCTGCTGTGGCAATCCAGTTGGCATCTACAAAGCTTCAAAAACAGGGATTTGTGCTAGGTATAGATTTTCAGGTTGAACTGAACCATCGGCTACAGGTTACTGAGCAGGCAAAGGCAAGGTTGATGATTGAAAACTCACCTGGCGATCGCCTCCTGATTGAAAAGATTTTACAGGCTAGTGATTAAGCTCAATGGTTATGTGCCGCTAGGTATTGGGTTTAATTGATAATCTAATTTAAGTCTGTTTTGTTGCCGGCTTCAGGCTTGTAAGCTTATTGTCATTGCTGCCATGAATTGTAAAATCGTCAGCACTGCCATCCTCCTCGTTCCTCTCTGGCTACAATCGCCAGCCAAAGCTTGGAATCCAGAGCATTTAGAGCAATTGCGCCAAACTGGTAGTTGTGTGGGATGTGATCTTAGTAGTGCTCAATTACCAGATGCACTTCTGAGTAATACTGACTTGAGAGAAGCAAATCTCACCGGAGCAAATCTCCTCCGTGCTGATTTAAGGCGTGCTAATCTCACTGGGGCAAATCTTGCAGGGGCGAGTTTGATTAATGCTAATTTATCAGAGGCAAACTTGGCTGGCTCAAATCTCAGTGTTGCAAGTCTTATTAGAGCAAATCTCACGGGGGCTAACCTTGCGGGTGCAGGATTAAGTTTGGCAAAGCTACCGAGGGCTAATCTCAGCGCTGCCAACTTAAGACAAGCTGATTTCCGAGCCGCTGATTTAAGGAATGCGAACCTGAACTCAGCAGATTTGACGGGGGCTGACTTACGACAGGCTGACTTGGAAAATACGCTTCTACAGAATGCTAATCTAACGGGTGTGTTTATGCCTGATAGTAGTTTCCATCCCTAGGCTGATAAGAACTGAGGAACATTCATCAATAAGGAAACGTAATTATAATTGTCCCTCAGCACCTTAGACGGTGAAATTAATTAAATGAGAAAGATGTCTCGCTATACACTACTTTCGCGCCGCTTTATCTTAAGTTTGGTGGCGTTTATTGGTATGCTTTCCTATACCGCTCGTGCAGAGGCGGCTGACTCGGTAGTACTGAAGTATAGTTTTCTCCGAGAGACGATATCAGTTCCTGAACTCTCCACTTTTGCCGAAACCGGTGAGCTTTCAACCAAGCTACGAGTTTATCTCAAGCTAGCTGGACGAGAGCCAGAGCAACTGCGGAGTCTTCTGACTCAAGAGGTCAAAGTTAATGGAGTGATTCTGTCTCGGATGTTGAACAATCCTGTTGGCGAAACGATGCTTGACCAAGTCAGTCAGGTGATTCATACTCCCACAAATCGAGCTAGCCGAGAGTCTTTACGTGCTGCCCTTGTCAGTTCTGCGCTTCCTGACGGTCAAGTCACGCTAATTGAAACGTTAGAAAACTATCCAACGTCAGAAGTGCATGTAGAAGGCGATCGCCTTGCTGAGGTAGCTCAGAAAATCACACGAGTGCTTGGGCGTCTGCCAAGTATCCCTGGACTTCCAAGAATTGGACTATGAACTAATGCGTTCGAGGTGTACCTGCTAGTAAGCAAGAGTCTCTAGGGTTTCGCGGAGATACCGACGCACCCGGCTATCAAGGCTGTGATCTTGAAGAGATTCACCCACTGAATGTTCCAGTTGCCAGCGCTGGAATCCGGAACTGGATGCGATCGCTTGTTTGAGATTATCCCAGATTTGGCTATCTTGGGAAAATTGACTAGATTCAGAAGTAGCTGAAATTGCCATAATATATACCTTAAAAAGTTGGTGGGAAACTATTTGAATAGCACTGCTTACTTGTAAAGTAACTCAGCTACTGGCTTTATACTGTGCCCTCAACAACATCTAGAGAGCAAACTCTCGCTTAAGTAGTGTTTCGACACTTCAAACCTGAGAGAATCATCATTTTTGCTCAGAAGACAACGTTGGAGATGGTGTTGTTGAAGTAGCTGACTCACTGATCGAAAAAGGCAAAATTTGATTGACCCGGACACCTGGTAGGGTAAAGTCCTGCGGCACTTTTTCGACCCGATAGGGTTCAGCCGCACTAAACTCTGACTCACTCGTGAGGAGAACTTGTGCAACACTCAAGGGGACTTGCAAGAACAAATTACTGATGAGAAAGGCAACTCCTGCCCATAACAGCCCAGCAATACGCCATCCGGAACCAAAGGGAGCAACGGCTGCCGCCACAGGCGCATCACGGTAAATCGTCCACAGTACCCAGACCATAAAAAACGCCGCGCCAACAGCTACCACTTGATTCGTCTTCGTTTTGAACAAGCTTAAGAGGCGTAGCTGCTGTGTTGTGAGTTGCTCTGGCTTTACTGCCAACACCAAAATACTGAAAATGTCGAAGGGGCGGGTCAACTGCATCCAAAGCACAGGCACAGTCCCAATGGCAATCACCAACACTAGCTCTAACCAGACAGGGAGTATCGGGTCACCGACTGCCAGTCCCAGCCAAACCAGTTCTAACGCCAGGGGTAAGGCAGCGATACCAGCGAGATGAATCCACAAAAAAGGTTCAGTCCAGAAGGAGCGCATAGATTTGTCCCTTGTTCGTAGTCCGTTGTAGCTTTTTTTGTATTATCTACGCCTGCTACTTTTCTCTGTAGCGTGTTGTCTCTTGTTGCAGCTACAGGGACGCAAAGAGTTGCGTCCCTGTAGCTAACAACTAACAACTGACTAATTGGCTGACAAAGTGCGTCGCTTCGTCACCATCTTGAAGGTTTCGATGATGTCGCCTTCAACCCAGTCATTGAACTTATCGACTCGGATGCCGCACTCAAAGCCAGCATTGACTTCCTTGACATCTTCCTTCATCCGCTTGAGGGAATCCAGAACGCCTTCGTGGACTACTTTGCTACCACGGCGTACTCGGATATTGCAGTTACGAATCGCTTTGCCTGTGAGCACGTAGCAACCAGCAACCGCACCACGCCCAACGGGGAAGACGGCTCGAACTTCGACTTGACCCAAGGCTTCTTCGACCTGTTCTGGTTCCAAGAGACCTTCCATCGCGCCTTGAATCTCATCCAAGAGCTTGTAGATGATGTTGTATTCGCGCACATCAACACCCTCTTGGTCAGCCGATTGGCGAGCACTAGGAGTGAGTGCGGTATTGAATCCAATAATCACGGCTCCACTAGCGGCAGCTAAGTCAACATCCGTCTCTGTGATTTCACCAGCCGCCGTCAACAAGACTCGGACTTGGACTTCATTTTGTGGCAATTGTCTGAGAGCACCGAGAATCGCTTCTACGGAACCTTGAACATCTGCCTTCAAAATCAAGTTGAGTTCTTTGAGTTCACCTTCTTGAGCCTGAGCAGAGAGGCTATTGAGGGTGACTCGGCGAGATGCCATCACCTGCTGTAGACGAGACTGTCGTTGTTCATCAGTTCTGGTATTTGCGATCGCACGAGCTTCTTTTTCGCTGGCGAAGACTTCAAATTCATCTCCAGCCTCTGGAACATCACTCAAGCCGAGAAGCTCTACCGCAAAGGATGGACCTGCTGCGTCAACTCGCTTGCCCCGGTCATCGATCATCGCCCGCACCTTACCAAAGACCGAGCCAGCGACAAGGCTATCACCAACCCGCAGAGTGCCATTTTGTACCAGGAGTGAAGCAATTGGACCTCTGGCTTTATCCAGGTTGGCTTCAATAACTGTACCTCTGGCGAGTCGCTCTGGGTTGGCAGAGAGTTCTTCAATATCTGCCACCAACAGAATCATCTCTAGGAGCGTATCCAGATTTTCTCCTTGAATGGCGCTAACAGGCACCATAATCGTGTCGCCACCCCACTCTTCTGGTTGCAGACCTTGATCGGTCAACTCTTGCTTCACGCGGTCGGGTTGTGCGCCCTGTTTATCGATTTTGTTAATCGCAACAACAATTGGCACTTCAGCCGCTTTAGCGTGGCTAATTGCTTCAATGGTCTGAGGTCGAACCCCATCATCAGCCGCAACGACAAGAACAGCAATATCAGTAACCCGCGTTCCCCGTGCCCGCATAGCGGTAAAGGCTTCGTGACCGGGAGTGTCGAGGAAGACAACTTGCTGGATTTCGCCTTCATGCTCTACATCGACATGGTAAGCACCAATGTGTTGAGTAATCCCACCTGCTTCACCTTGTGCCACTTTCGTTTCACGGATGGCATCAAGTAGAGTTGTTTTCCCGTGGTCAACGTGACCCATAATTGTGACCACTGGCGGACGCCGCTGGAGGTTTTCCAGGTCATTAGCATCCACCATTTCTGTAACTTTAGTCGCAGCGGCTGTTTCTTCTGCTATCTCAACTTCTACATCCAGTTCCGCTGCTACCTTCTGGGCAGTGGGAATATCTAGAGTTTGAGTGATACTAACCGCTAATCCTTGAGCGAACAGCTTCCTGATAATGTCAGTTTCAGCAATGCCCATAGTCGCAGCTAGCTCTCTGACGGTCAAAGAACCACTCAAGACGATTTTTTCTATCCGTTCGGGAGTAGTCTTCTTATCACGGCGTCGTTCACGACTCTCTGCCCTGCTGCTACCGCTACCTTTTGCTGTCGGTTTTTTCCTCTGGGTGACATTCGGCGGCGCTGTAGGCGTCTGCCCTGCAAGCGCTTTCGGTTTGGGAGGACGAGCCACAGAAAGACTAACTGCAACTGGGACATCAATTCCACTCAGCTCAGTTTCAAAGTCTTCGTCATCATCGAGAAATAGATCAGCTCGACGTTTGAGTTTTCCGCCAGCTTTTCCAGCTTTATCTTTACCTTCTTCTTCTCCGTTTTCTTCTTCCCACTCTTTCTTCTTAACCAGTCGTGGTGGAGCCGAGGGTCGTCTCAACTTCAGATCCAGCATTTCTGGTGTTTCCATGATGCCGTCTTCCCCATCAGCAGAATCATCTGCACCTCGACGACCCGTTCTACCAGCTGTTGCTGCTACATCAGGACTTTGTCCGTCACGCACAGGTCGAGTTGGGAATTTCTGGGGTCGATTGAGTTCAGGAACCGCAGGTTTGACCGGAGCACGACGGGCAGGAGGTGGGGCATCCGTGGTTGTTGATGGCTGATTGGCACTAGCTGTTCTTACTGGAGCTGGAGTGCTACTTGATTCTGAGCTTGGAGCCTCTTTGCGATCGCGTTTCAGGAGGGGTCGCTCAGCCTGATTTATCTGTGGTTTCGGTCGTGATGGTCTGACCGGTGGTTCGACAAGCTGTGCTTGAGTCGGTGATGGTCTTTCTTCAACCACAGGGATGTTTAAATTCTCCTGGGCAATCTCCTGCTCAACTGGCGGTGTTAGCTCAGCTTGTGGTTCAGGTTTGGTATCCTGTTGACCAACACGGGTTGGTCGATTGATATTGGGTTGACGCGGTTGGGGAACCGGGGGTCTAACGGGGGGTTGAGGAGGCGTCGCCATTTGAGGACCTGCCTGTTGACTAGAACTAGGACGAGATTTATACTGGCGAATTTCTAGGATTTGCTGCTTGCGCTGAGCGTTGGGGCGTCCAATCAATTTAGTCGGTGGCGCTCCAGAGCTGCCTTCTGTGGATGCCGTATGTTCGCGAGTTTTGACCGCTGTTGGGCGGTCTGAATATTTTTCTGAGGCGGCACGAATGCGTTCTGCCTCCGTTTCTGTAATCGTGCTACTGTGACTTTTGACAGAGATATTAAGCCCTTCGCAAATGCTCAAAATGTCCTTATTGTCCAAGTTTAATTCCCGTGATAATTCGTAAATTCTGACTTTACCGTTGTTCATCCAGTATTTCCCCGTCGTACCTTGCAGTTGTTACACCATAACTAAACGCTCGAATGACCGTTTGCTCATTTGTTTTGTGCCTAAGAGAGTGAATTTTGAACCGTGATGAATGTGCTTCTAAATAAATAACCAACAATCAATTTATCCTGGAGAGGAGCCTGTATGACAGTAAGCCAGTTAGTTAGTCTTCACTCGGAGCATACCCTTCTTTTCTAATCTTGCACAAATCTTTAAAAACCTGGGACGATTTTTGCGTCCATGAGTTTCAGTATTGCTTTTCAGGTTAGCTTGCTGGCTTTAGGGTGAAAACGCACCTCCAAGGAAAAAACTACTTATAACTAACTAGCCGCTCTCTTCTATCCTAGCGATTGCTTGGGTTCACCGAAAGGTTAAATTTTCCTGTTTTATAGATTTTCTTTCCCCTTTAGGTGCTTCTGGTGTTGGCTACTGCGGCTAAGCGCTGCTCCAATGTTTTGTACAGATTGTCTGGGACTGAAGCCCGAAGCGATCTGCCTAATCGGTTTTTCTTCTGAGCTGCTGCTAGACAACTTGTTTGAGGGCAAAGGTATGCCGAACGACCCATCCCCTCATCTAATTGTACCTGCCGTGATGGATAGACTCGGACAATACGCCAGAATGTCTCTTTATGAGCAACTTTGCGACAGCTTAGACAACGGCGGTAGTTTGGTTCCATCGATCAGCGACAGGTGTAAACATCTACGAGAAGAACAGATGGGATAGCGATTATCTAATTTCAGTTTATTAGTGCTACACACGAGAGGCAGGGAGAAAAGACTGTTTTCTTTGTATCCTTCATGTCCAACGTTTAGTCTCCTATTCTTCTTCTTGGCTGGTTGTTTCGGCTTGAGCCTCAGAATCCGCTAGATTCAGAGTATCTACCACTTCATCCTCATAATCATCCTCTTCAACGTCAGCTGCTGCTTGCATCGCCGCCTGAATTTTACGCTGTTCGGCTTCCTGGTCGTACTTAGCCACATCTTTAATGTCAATTTTCCATCCGGTGAGGCGGGCGGCAAGGCGAACATTCTGCCCTTCTTTGCCAATCGCCAAACTCAATTGGTCTTCTGGTACTAAAATATGAGCCTGACGTCCCTCTGGATTCACTAGTAGCACCTGCTCGACTCGCGCAGGACTCAGAGCATTGGAAATATAGGTAGATGGGTCAGGTGACCAACGAATCACGTCAATTTTTTCGCCTCGTAATTCATTGACTACTACTTGAATGCGTGACCCTCTAGCACCAATACAAGCCCCCACTGGGTCTACATCACGCTCTAAGGTATCTACTGCAATTTTAGTCCGGGGTCCAACATGACGTGAGGGCGGATTTGCCTCCCTTGCTACGGCAACAATCCGAACCACTTCATCTTCAATTTCTGGTACTTCGTTCGCAAATAGATAAACGACTAAACCAGCTGAAGCTCTAGAAACGACTAGCTGAGGACCACGGTGCGGACCTTCGCGAACTTTTTTGAGAAAAACTTTGAATGTGGTGTTGATACGGTAGTTATCGTTAGGTAGCTGTTCCCGCTTGGGTAGTTCCGCCTCGACTTCCGGGTGACCAAAGCCACTACTGAGCGCCATAATTACGGATTGCCGTTCAAAGCGTAAGGCTCTCGCTTGGAGAACAGTACCTTCTAACTCTTCAAATTCTTCCTGTACCAGCTTACGCTGTTGATCTCGGAGTTTTTGGGATAGTACCTGCTTGGTCTGAATTGCTGCCATCCGACCAAATTCGCCTTGATCGGGTGTGACATCTAAAACGACTGAATCGCCCAGTTGTGCTTCCGAAGCCACTTCCTGGACTTCTTTGAGGGAAATGTGATGATCGGTATTACCGACTTCTTCAACAATGGTTTTGGTCGATAGGACTCGAAAGCCTTCTTCTTCAACATCAAGATCGACTTCAAAATTATCGAAATAGTCTTCTTCAAAATGAAATCGGTCAAGGCGTTGAGCGCGGCGATAACGCTCATATCCTTTGAGAAGCGCTTCTCGTAGCGCTTGTTGAACCGCCGACTTGGGAAGGTTGTGGGTTTGACTGATTTCTTCGATCATCTTTTTCAGTCCGGGTAAAGCAACTATCGACATAAGCAAGTCTCCGTAATGATGAATTTATGAACTTGAAAGGCTTGTCTACAGGTTGAAAGCAAGGTTTGAGCTGACGCTATTTGCACTGCCAACTTCTCATCTCTTTTGAGCTAGATAACTAGCAAGAGTGCCAATCGCGGCTTAAACTTTATCGTCCAGCTGTACGTGGGTTACCAACTGGCGGGGAATTGCGATCGCACGCCCTTTTTGGTTTAGGTAAACCTCTGTGTCATCTCGACGAATTAACCGCCCTCGCCACTCTTTTTGACCCTCGAAAGGTTCGGACGTTTTGACGATAACGGCATACCCTTTGAACGAGATGAACTCTCGATCTGTGCTTAGCTGGCGCGAGATGCCGGGACTAGAAATTTCCAAAACATAGGTGTCTGGGATAATATCCGTCGCATCTAATCTTTCTTCCAATGCCCGACTCATCCGTTCACAGTCATCCAATCCGGTATCTCCGGTAGAGTTGCGAATATCAACACGCAGCACAGGTGGGCGTCTGTTGGTGTAAAAGACAGCCCCGACAACCTCCAATCCCAGATCTTCAGCTACTGGTGTTGCTAAATCGATTAGTTGTGGAATCAGGGGATGAGTCATGGAAGTACTCCAACAAAACAAAAAAAAGTGGGTCTAACCCACTTCCAGGTAAAATTCTTTCCAAGAAGCCTAGCGACGAATAGAGTTCCGTCCGTTGCTATGTTCGAGTTTAGCGCAATCAGCTCAGCATTGTGAGGCGATCGCTCTGAAGCTTGTTAGACAAATCACCAACAGATGGCAGGTGGGATTTATCGGGTGGTCGATAGCCCAAGCTTTGGAACGAACCTTTCAGGAGGGAGGATGTCAATGATGAGCAATTTTCCGAATTGCCCTTGTTTGTTCCAAAACTTCCTCTAAGTCTTCCTCAGACAATCGCTCGACATAATTGATTTTGACTTCCTCTAATAAATCCGTCAGTAATGATTGAATTTGCTGTAAGGTATGCTTTGCCTGGATTTCTGAGCCTAACGCTTCACTGAGGTGTTTAATCAGACGTTGAAACAGTTGATCCCCAGCCGGATCAGGTTCCATAGCACTATTAAGACCATCGTATAGAGTTTGAGAGATTTCTTTGACCAATCGTTCAGCTAATTGATTTTGTAATTGTTCCATTCCCGGCACATTCTGAAGTCCCTGGTAGGCTGGCAACTGGCTAAGAATTTTAGTAAGGTTGTGTTGCAGCAAAGCTTCTATATCAGGTCGAATTTTTGGGAGAACCTGATAAACCGTTAGCTGAATCATTAAGGTAGAGAGTGCTGCTACTTCATCCGTGTTGTTGAGGTCAATATAGGGACGAACTTCGCGTTTTGACAGCCAATTAGCGATATCTCCTTCACGAATTGAGCTTTGAACCTGGTTGATGACTCGAACTACAACTACTTCAGTTAAGTCTTCAGCAATGCTGGCAACAAACCCCTGACTGATTTGCTTCTGGATGCGATCGAGGTCGATTAACTCAGCTTGGTTTAATCGAATCGTTACAGGGATGATACGCAGCCAGCGCCAAAATGGTAGCAGCAGAAAGATGTCATACCAACGCCACAGCATGGCATCTAGCCAACTAACACCAGTGCGACGACGGCTAATAAACCAGGTACGCGCCAGAAATTCTAGACCAAATACGACAAAAAATGGAAAGTCAATTACAGCAAAACGATCTACAAATTCGCCATTTTCCCCAATTGGACGGTAGTAGTTGGTTTCGATTAATGGTCGAATTTCTCGGTTGAAAAAATCTAGCTCTCGTTTTGGACTATTTGTTGCTAAGTATTGTTGGCTCCAGAATTGGTTAAAAGCAGCTTTAGAAGAATCCTGTTCATTTTGAACATGCTCACGCATCCGATTTTTAATTCTTTCCAGAGTGCCTGTTTTATTAGCAATCTGAAACGGATTGGCATCAATCATATCAACGCTACGACGGCGCAAATCGGCAAGGATGACTTCTACTTGTTGCGATCGCAATCCTGTCTGTCCAATTTGGGTTTCTAAATCCTCCACCCTTTCTAAATATTGTTGGGTATCTCGATAAGGCTCAATACTCTTAAATTGGTCATACCATGCAGTAATTCGAGGGAGGGGAACCTCCAGCGTTAAACCACGAATCTTGATTTTGCCCTGGAGCCAGAAATCCCGTAATGGAATGTAGGTCAAGTCAAACAAAACCAAGAGCAAGTTCACCAACGCCAAAACCGCCATTATTCGTTCAAACCACAGGCTTTGGCGGACTTTACTTCTGCGTTTGGTTAGTTTTTGCAAGGATGACATGGTTGAAAGGAGGAAAACGTTTTACCCTGCCATAGCAGTTTAGACGACGAGGGAAAACCTTGTAGGTTTTATGTAAAAAAAGATGTTCTTTCTGCTGCGTTCGTCGCCTATCGCCAACTCAGTTTATAGTAACCTCCCTAAAGAGTTGCTGATTTGAATTGAGCCGCCCAAAAGCCATAGCTAAGAGTATTTTCCTACTTTGTTCACTGCCTAGATTGCTCTGGAAGTGGTCTTCCTGTTGACTCAGGTAAAGCCGGACGTGGTTGGTACGGCATCGGAATATATTGCACAGAAGGTCGTCCTCCTTGCGGTTGTGGGTATAACTCCATGAGATTGTAGATTGCAGGTGGTAGACCAACAGTGATAGGTAACCCTAGCTCTGTTGCTTCCTCAACCGTGATTGGGTAATCGTGGGTGACTTGTCCCGTAGTTAGGAAATGTACAATCTTTTCGACATTTTCCGGGGCAATCTTTGGGTTGGGGAAGTCATCTTTAAGAAGTGTCCGAACAAACTGCTGTACCTGCTGAATCGCTTTGCGAGAAAGGTCTGCCATGATCAGGGTCTGATCATCAATCTTCTCAATTGGCTTCTGTTCAACCACCTTGAGGACACTTGCTGCTGCCGTTTGACCGAGTTGCGGATCGACAGGCCCAAGGACGGCGTTGGCATCCATCACAATTTCATCGGCTGCCATTGCAAGCATTGTGCCACCGCTCATGGCATAGTGCGGAACGAAGACACTTACTTTGGCGCGGTGACGAATCAGCGCTCTTGCAATCTGCTCGGTCGCCAGCACCAGACCGCCTGGTGTATGCAAAATTAAATCAATAGGTGTCTCAGGAGGCGTCAAGCGAATCGCTCGCAACACCTGTTCAGAGTCTTCAATAGAGATATAGCGTGATAGGGGAATGCCCAGCAAGCTAATCGACTCTTGGCGGTGAATTAGTAAAATTACTCGGCTCCGGCGCTGCTGCTCAAATGAGCGCAGAGTCTGAAGTCGTCGGGATTCTATCTGACGTTTTTGCCACCCTGGCAAAAAGGATAAGACAGCTAAGAATATCCAGAATAGGTTAGAAAAGTCAAAATTCATCGCTTAAGATGCCCAAAACACAATGACTTTTATTGTTTCAAGTTCTGGCAACTTGAAGCTCTATCTCTGGGGTTAACCGCAAAGCGGGACAAAGACGCAGGGGAGTTTGACGCGGGGAGAACGTCAAAAATCTCCCCGTTTGCTAATTTTTAGCTTTAATGTTCGTTCACAGTATTATCAGCAACGAAGTTAGATTCTGGTTCATAGTATTGCTCGTAAGACCCAACGAGCGAGGACTGATGGTCGCATTTCAGGAAGCGAATACGGTAATACCATTGAGCTGGCTGATCGCGATCGCTAACATATTCCATCCCAATAATCACACCGATGTCACAGTAATGATTGCCTAGATCATCTTCCCAATGTATCGCGACGCGATCGCCAAATTGAAATTTGGGTTTGAGGAAATGTGCGATCGGTAGTTGGATTTGCCAGTATTGCTGCGGGTTTAATGCTTGAGCTGTCATGATTAATACAGTCTCCAATGAGTAATTGTTGAGGCTAGAGCCAGCGCCGGGACGTGCAAATCGAAGCGCTGGCTCTTTGGTTCTTGTGATAATAGCACCACAAAGCAATGTGTTTCAATATAGCCCAATAAACGATAAATATCTTAATAAAAGTTGGTCGTGGCAGCTTATCCGGAACAAGCCGCGATCGCTTAAATCCCTAAGTTAGGATGGCGTTAACTTGTCGCAGTGCTAGGCAGAGCGGATATGGCGAGAAATTGCTTGCGGATTAATCACGAGGGAGATTCGATACAACTTTCCTGGCAACGCGGACAATCTAATCCTCGCCCTGCACCATCGGTAACGTTTACACATCCTTTTGATGAACAAGCTTTAGCTGACTTGCGCTGGTATTTAGAAGAGTATTTGCGCTTTCCCTATAGCATTGCTATGCCCCTACCAGATTTTTATTGAATCAGTGAGTAAATCTAACGCTTCTGCTACTAAAGAAGGAAAGGCGGAATGAGGAGGGAAATCAGCGCGATCGCTTTCTCATCCTGGGAACATCTACAATAGCAAGTAAGCGATTGAATGGAGGCCTACCATGCCATCACTCTTTCCCGGCATGAATCCCTATTTAGAAAACTCGGAATTATGGTCAGATTTCCATCATCGACTCATTACAGCGATCGCTGACTTATTAGCGCCTCAATTGGAACCTAAGTATATTGTCGCTATTGAACGGCGAATTTACGAAGTCATTGGGGAAAATCCTCTGCTAGTTGGGATTCCCGATGTGATGATACAGCGTCCCATGAACGCCATCGATTCGACAACTAATGTCGCTACTTTGTCACCCCCCGCCCAACCGATAACGGTGACAGTTCCTATCCCTGAAACGATTAGACAGAGTTATTTAGAAGTGCGAAAGGTGGGAACCAATCAAGTCGTAACCTCTATAGAAATTCTCTCACCTGTCAACAAACGACCTGGTAAAGGGCGCGAAACTTATGAAGCGAAACGCCAAAATGTATTGGGCAGTTTTACTCATTTAGTGGAAATCGATTTACTCCGGCAGTGGGAGCCATTGCCAATTTTAGAAACGAATATTCAGAGTCATTATCGTATTTTAGTAAGTCGCAGCGATCGCCGGCCCTTAGCCGATCTGTATGCGTTTAATTTACCCGATGGAATTCCCTCATTTCCCCTACCTTTGTTATCAGGTGATGTCGAGCCGATTGTAGATTTAAAAGCCTTATTGGATTTAGTGTACGAGCGCGCTGTATATCGTCTACAAATCAACTACAACTCTGAACCTATGTCAGCACTGACAGAATCTGAGGCAACTTGGGCAGATGCGCTCCTTAAAGAGCAAGCCTTACGAGCAACATAAGATTTTTTGTTCTTTCACTGCAACAAGAACACCACACTCGAAATTGAACTGAAGATTTTTGCGAACACACAGAGTAAGGGCGAACAGCCGTTCGCCCCTACAAAGCGATTTGATAGGAAAAAGCGATCGCTCTCTCCTTTAAGTCTTACCGACGCGCTACGCCATCTTGCCGTGCAGCACGTTGCACAGCACCAGCAACGGCTGTCACTACTCGCTCATCAAAAACTGAAGGAATAATGTGTTCCCGATCTAAGTCTGTGGGATTTACTAAAGAAGCGATCGCACTCGCGGCTTCCAGGTACATATTCGCAGTGATTGTCGAGGCGCGACAATCTAATGCACCCCGAAAAACACCAGGAAAGGCAAGGACGTTATTAATTTGATTTGGATAATCGCTACGCCCCGTTGCCATAACAGCGACATCATCCATCACTAATTCTGGCTGAATTTCAGGGATCGGATTTGCCATCGCCATGACAATCGGGTTTGCAGCCATCGAGCGTACCATATCAGGGGTAACAACTCCGGGGGCGCTGACACCTAAGAACACATCCGAACCAGACATCGCCCCAGCAAGTGTACCAGCCGCTTCAACAGCAAATTCTCGCTTTTGTTCAGTTAAGTCAGAGCGTGTTGTGGAGAGGATGCCTTTGGAGTCACACATCAAAATTGTCTTGGCACCTGCCTTACGCAGTAATCGGGCGATCGCAACTCCCGCTGCACCTGCACCATTAATCACAATGCGGACATCTTCTATTGATTTATTCACCAACTTCAGGGCATTAATTAACGCCGCAAGGCTGACAATTGCTGTCCCATGTTGGTCATCGTGAAAGACTGGAATGTCCATCTCTTGCCGCAATCGCGCTTCAATTTCAAAGCAACGAGGTGCGCTGATGTCTTCAAGGTTAACCCCACCGAAGACAGGAGCGATATTTTTGACAGTTTCGATAATCGTGTCTGTATCTTGGGTGGCTAGGCAGATTGGGAAAGCATCGATCCCGGCAAATTCCTTGAAGAGCATCGCTTTGCCTTCCATGACTGGCAGCGCCGCCTCTGGCCCCAAGTTACCCAATCCCAATACGGCACTACCATCAGTAACAATGGCAACTGTGTTGCTTTTGATCGTGAGGGAGTAAACCTGTTCTGGATCTTGCGCGATCGCATTGCAAATCCGAGCGACTCCAGGGGTGTATGCCATTGCCAAATCTCCCTGATTATGCAGTGGCAGTTTGCTTTGCATATGAATTTTGCCACCGCGATGCAGGTTAAATGTGCGATCGTAGACATCGATAGTTTGGATGTCTGGCAGTGCCCTGACAGCTTGCACAATCTGCTCAGCGTGTTCAGTACTGGCGGCATCAATGCTAATGTCACGAGTGGAAATCTTACGAGTCTGCTCAACGAGCGTAATCTCTCCTAAATTACCGCCGACAGAAGCGATCGCCTGAGTGACGCTTGCCAACATTCCGGCGCGGTTGGGAACTTCTAAACGAATCGTTAAACTAAAACTAGGGTTGGGTGTTAAATGTATCATTCTTTATTGAGGCAAGGAGTTGAAATTTGAGATTTTAGATTGAGTCAAAAATCTCAAACCTCAATCTAAAATAACCCCTAGCCTATAAGAGAGAACCGAAGAGCAATTGTACCTAGTTACACCAGTTGGAGGTGACGTGCCACATTTATGGCAAGTCTCTATATAGAAATCGACATCAATGCGCCAAAGCAACGGGTTTGGCAGATTTTATTCCAAAAAGACAAGTGGAAGTACTGGAACACATTTTTATTCGACTGTGACTCAGATGTGCCGTTTCAGCAGGGACAAGAGGTATACCTCTCGTTGCGACGACTTCCTGATGAGGAGGAGACAGAGTTTGAGCCGTTGATTACACGAGTGCAGCCCAATGTCTGCCTCAGTTGGGTTTCCTCGATTCCTGGCTTTCGCAATGAGTATGTCTTTGAGCTGCAAGAAATTGGTGTTGGTCGTACTAAATACGTTCACAAGACCAGTTATTCAGGAATTTTAACTCGTGTGTTTTTGCCGTTCATTCGGGAAGACGAACAACGCGGTATTAAACGGATGGCACGGGAGTTGAAGCGGTACGTTGAACGTTTTTAATTCAAGTAGTAGGGTGCGTCGTGACGCACCCTACAAGTAGAGTTGTTGCGTAAGCCCCTACCCTATTGCATCCATAAAAGCCCTCTGCCTCCTGCCGTCTGCCTTCTTCACTCGCTAATCACTCCTACCCAGAATCAGATCGACCAAGCTATTAATAAGGCGATCGCGTTCCAATGGCAGAATGTCCTCACCATGCAGCATCTCCTGAAGGATGATGTAATGCACAAGCGCTCCAATGAAAGTACGTGAAGCAACTTCTGGATCGGGAAGCCGGAGTTTAGGATGAGAGGCAAGGTATTGACTGAGAGCCTCAATCGTCGGTTTTTCAATGTTACGCACGAAAGATTGAGCTAATTCGGGGAAACGTCCAGACTCACCAATGATCAGTCGAATAAGGGTGAGAATCTGCGGATCGGTCATAACGTTCTCTAACATTCCTGTTGCAAAACGTCGCAGGACAATGCTTGGTTCTCCCTCAAGAGATTGGATGTTTTGGAGGTTGAATACTGACTTTTTCTGTGCTAATTGCTGGATGAGTGCCGTGAACAATCCTTCTTTGTCTTGGAAGTGGCTGTAGACTGTTGCTTTAGAAACCCCTGCTGCTGCCGCAACTTTGTCCATACTAGTCGCCGCATAACCGTGTGCCAAAAATTCTCGCATGGCACCGTCCAAGATGGCTTTGGCTTTTTCTGCTGACAATTCACGGTCTGGGCTTTTGGTCTTTTTCATTTTCTACTTGAGAAGACACGCAAAAGGATTAGTGCTAACTGAGAATTCAATTAGCTACTTTTGCCTGTTTATAGGATACCTCTTGACTTTATTGTACTAAACCGACTAGTCTAGTTGTATTAAAAACTGAACTGTATAGTTTAGTTGCGTTGAGATTAAACCAGGAGTTAGCCAATGCTGAATCATTCAACAGCGAGTGGTTCCCCTTCCTCCCAAACGCAAACGCACAATCCTCGCTGGATCATCCTGGCAGTCGCAACAACGCTTTTAGTCGGTGGGGTTGGGGCTTACACCATCCGGCAGTTTCAGTCCTCCCAAGCTGAGACAACCCAAACAGAAGTCAGTGTGCCGGAAGTCAAGACGGTGACAGCACTTGGACGATTGGAGCCAAAGGGAGAAGTGATTAAACTCTCCGCTCCAACCTCTAGTCAAGAAAATCGGGTTGAGCAACTGTTGGTGAAGGAAGGCGATCGCATTAAGGCAGGGCAGGTGATTGCGATTTTGGACAGTCGTGCTCGCCTTCAAGCGGCTTTAGAAGAGGCACAAGAACAGGTGAGAGTCGCCCAGGCAAAACTTGCGATCACTCAAGCTGGAGCAAAACGGGGTGAAGTTGAAGCGCAACGAGCGGAGATTGCAAGGCTTGAAGCCGAACGTCAAGGTGATGTTGATGCCCAAGCTGCAACGGTTTCTCGCTTAGAATCTGAACGCCGCAATGCCCAAATCGAATACAACCGCTATCAATCGCTGTATCAGCAAGGAGCCATCTCAGCCTCCGAACGTGACAGCAAACGCTTAACCCTAGATACCGCCGAGCAAAGGCTGCAAGAAGCACAAGCCGAGTTGAATCGCACCCGCTCAACCAGTCCGCAAGAACTGAATAAAGCGAGGGCAACCCTGAATCAGATTGCTGAGGTGCGTCCTGTGGATGTGGAAGCTGACAGAGTAGAAGTCCGTCGTGCGATCGCGTCTTTGAAGCAGGCAAAGGCAAATCTGGATGACGCTTATGTGCGATCGCCTCAAGACGGAACGGTGATGGATATTCATACCCGTGCAGGTGAAGTGGTGTCCGATGACGGCATCGTTGAGATTGGACAAACCAAACAAATGGTTGCCGTTGCAGAGGTTTATCAAAGCGATATTAGTAAAGTTCGTCCAGGGCAGCAAGTGCGAGTAACAAGTGATTCCATTCCTGGGGAATTGCAAGGCACAGTTGAGCGGGTTGGTTCACAGGTACGACGACAGGAGATTGTCAACACCGACCCCAGTACCAACATTGACTCCAGAGTTGTTGAAGCCCATGTCGCACTTGATGATACCTCTAGCCAGAAAGCAGCTCAATTCACAAATCTGCAAGTCAAGGTGGAGATCGAACTGTGATTGGATTCATTCAACAACTTCAGCGACGAACGCCCCTCGGCTGGCTGCAACTGAGTCGGGAAAGAAGCCGTCTTTTGGTTGCCTTATCAGGTATTGCCTTTGCCGATGTACTCATGTTCATGCAGATGGGCTTTCAGGCAGCGCTGTACGACAGCAACACCCGCCTCAGTCGTTCGTTGAACACGGACATTGTTTTGCTCAGTCCCCAAGCCCGTAATATGCAAAACTTGTCAACGTTTTCGCGGCGACGGCTATATCAAGCAATGGATATTCCCGGAGTCAAGTCGGCAGAAGTCTTGCAATCGAATACGATTAACTGGAAGAACCCCCAAACCCGCAAAGAAACCTCGATTCAAATTGTTGGGTTTAACCCTGACCAGCCAGCGTTTAATCTACCAGAAGTTAATCAACAGTTGGACAAAATTAAGCTGCCAGATAGTGTCCTATTTGACCGGGCGAGTCGAGGCGATTATAAAGAAGCGATCGCGCAAGTTGAACAAGGTAAAACCGTAACTACCGAAGTCGAACGGCGCACAATTGCGATTTCTGGTCTTTTTAAATTAGGCGCTTCCTTTGGGGCGGATGGGGTTCTGATGACCAGCGATCAGAACTTTTTGTTGCTATTTCCCAGGCGTGAGGCAGCGAGTATCAATCTTGGTTTGATTTACATTGAACCGGGATATGAGCCGGAACAGGTAGCAACAGCCTTAAAATCCCATCTCCCTGATGATGTCAGAGTGCTGACTCATGAGGAATTAATCGAGTTTGAGGAGAGTTACTGGAAAACAGGAAGCCCAATCGGTTTCATTTTCAGCTTGGGTGCAGCGATGGCATTTGTCGTCGGTGTGGTGATTGTCTATCAAGTTCTTTCTACCGATGTGAATAGTCACATGAAGGAATATGCCACGTTTAAGGCAATGGGATATCACAATTCATATTTACTCGGTGTTGTGTTTGAAGAAGCGATAATCCTTGCTTTCTTGGGCTTTATCCCAGGAACAATCTTGCCCTTGGGACTGTACAAATTGGCGGCATCGGCTACAGCCTTACCCATTGCCATGACCTTATCACGCGCCGTGCTGGTACTGGTGCTAACGATTATCATGTGTGCCTTGTCTGGTGCGATCGCGACCCGAAAACTCCAATCTGCTGACCCTGCCGATATGTTCTAAAGCCAGCCATGACAACTAATTCCGTCATTTCCATCCAAAATCTCGACCACTACTTCGGTCATAGTCAACTCCGCAAGCAAGTTCTCTTTGACATCAATTTAGAAATTAATGCGGGTGAAATTATCATCATGACGGGTCCCTCTGGCTCTGGCAAAACTACGCTTTTGACCTTGCTAGGGGGTTTACGTTCTGCTCAATCGGGCAGTTTAAAAGTATTGGGAAAAGAACTCTGTGGGGCAAGTCAAAATCAACTGACAGAGGCACGACGCCAACACGGTTATATTTTTCAAGCGCATAATCTACACGGCAGCCTAACCGCCCTCCAGAACGTCAAGATGGGCTTGGAACTGCATAAGGATATCAGCTTAGAAGAGATGCAAACTCGCTCAGCCCAAATGCTGGAGCAAGTAGGATTAGGAAATCGCTTGAATTACTATCCAGATGACTTGTCCGGTGGACAAAAACAACGAGTAGCGATCGCACGCGCCCTCGTCAGCCATCCTAAGATTGTCCTAGCCGATGAACCGACTGCTGCCCTTGACAAAAAATCGGGACGAGATGTGGTAGAGATGATGCAAAAACTCGCCAAAGAACAGGGCTGCACAATTTTGCTAGTGACTCACGACAACCGCATCCTCGACATCGCCGATCGCATTGTCTACATGGAAGATGGTCGTCTAGCCAATAATCCTAAGGCGGCGGCATTAGTGGAATAACCTTAACTTACGTCCAGAATTCAGGATTCTCCTGAACACAGCCACTTCTGTATTCTTCTTGTTCAAATTGTAATTGCTGAAGTTGCTCAAGCGATTGAGTAAAACTGTATTGGCTTCAAAAAAAGCTTGTACTATTCATGCTTAGTGCCGTCAGGCATGATTGTCCCCTTTAAGTCAGCATCCCGTAGAGTTGCCTGCTTGAGATTAGCATCCAGCAAAACGGCATCAACTAAGATTGCTTCAGTTAGGTTAGACCAGCAAAGTTTAGCGCGGTAGAAATTTGTTCTCGACAGATCGGTACCTCGCAGGGTTGTCCAACTCAGATTTGCTCCGCGTAAATTAGCCCCAATGAGGATAGCATCTGTCATGTTGGTGCCATTTGCTTTTGCCCGACTCAGGTCTACCTGACTCAGATTAGCTCCAGTAAAGTTTGCACCATGCAATAAGGCTTTGACGAGATTTGCTCCTTTTAGGTTTGTCCCAACTGCGATCGCATTGGTTAAATTCGCCCCTTCCAGACTGGCACCCACTAAAAGAGCATGAGAAAGATTCGTTCGGCTGAGGGTGGCTTCAAATAGTTTTGCCTGACTCAAATCCGCTTCCCGGAGAACCGCTTCACTAAGAATCGCTTCCGTCAGATTCGCTTTAGTGAGATTGGTGCCACTCAAGTTGGAGGATCGCAGACTAGCATCACTCAAGTTCACCTCACTGAGATTTGCTTCGCTCAGGTTACTGCCAATCAAGTTCGCTTCCTGTAAGTTAGCGCCTTGTAAATTAGCGTGAGAAAGGTTCGCTTCCCGTAAATTAGCCCTTTGGAGGGATGCCCCAGCTAGATTAGTCTGAGTGAAGTTCGCTCCTCGCAAATTAGCCTCACTCAGGTCAACTCCAGCGAAAGACAGTCCCTGGAAGTTAGAATTGCGAAAATCTCGTTCTCCTGCTGCGTATTGCTTCAGCAGTGTGCCAACATCCATGATTATCTCTGCCTCGCGTGTCGTTTTCAAAAAATGTCAGAAAGATTAATTTTCACCCACTGACAAATCAACAGAAGAATTACTGACAAAATTCGCGAGAATCTACATAACGAGCCAAATAGTCATGTAGTCTGAGACAATCAAAAAATAGCTGACGAGTTGTGGTTACGGTTAGCTGTTTGCTCAACGACTGAATCGGTAAGTCCCTGTTATTGAGCATTGATGTCGCTAACCTCAATACTCACACCGCTGATAGCTGATAGCTAAGGGAAGAACACACCAATGTCGGACAACTTTAGAAGCCGAGTCGTTACTCAGGGCGTCCAGCGATCGCCTAATCGAGCAATGTTACGGGCAGTTGGTTTCCAAGACCAAGACTTTACCAAGCCAATTGTCGGTATTGCCAACGGGTACAGTACAATTACGCCCTGCAATATGGGGTTGAATGGGTTGGCACTCCGGGCAGAAGCAGGAATGAGAAGCGCGGGGGCGATGCCCCAGATGTTCGGTACGATTACGATCAGTGACGGGATTTCGATGGGCACGGAAGGGATGAAGTATTCCCTGGTGTCGCGAGAAGTAATTGCCGATTCAATTGAGACAGCCTGCAATGGGCAGAGCATGGATGGTGTTTTGGCAATTGGTGGCTGTGATAAAAATATGCCAGGGGCGATGATTGCGATCGCACGGATGAATATCCCGGCAATTTTTGTCTATGGCGGTACGATTAAACCCGGTCACCACAACGGCAAGGACTTAACAGTTGTGAGTTCGTTTGAAGCCGTAGGACAATTCAGTGCTGGCAAGATTGACGAAACCGAACTGACAGCGGTAGAGAACAAGGCTTGCCCTGGTGCGGGTTCCTGTGGTGGGATGTTTACGGCAAATACAATGTCTTCGGCGTTTGAAGCGATGGGGATGAGCTTGGCTTATTCTTCGACTATGGCGAACGAAGATGCCGAAAAAGCCGATAGTGCTGAAAAATCTGCCTTTGTTTTGGTAGAAGCGATTCGTAAGCAATTAACGCCGAAACAGATTCTTACCCGCAAAGCGTTTGAAAATGCGATCGCAGTAATTATGGCAGTTGGTGGCTCGACCAATGCTGTGTTACATCTACTTGCGATCGCTCATGCGATTGGTGTTGAGTTATCCCTGGATGACTTTGAAATCATTCGCGCCAAAGTCCCTGTACTATGTGACCTAAAACCTTCTGGGAAGTATGTCGCAACCGACTTACACAAAGTTGGCGGTATCCCACAGGTGATGAAAATGCTCTTGGCGCATGATCTGCTTCATGGTGATGCCCTCACAATCACAGGTCAAACCCTTGCTGAAGTCTTAGCCGATGTTCCAGAGGAACCACCAGCCAATCAAGATGTGATTCATCCTTGGGATAATCCAATCTATGCTCAAGGACACTTAGCCATTTTGCGAGGTAATCTGGCAACAGAAGGTGCGGTGGCAAAAATCACAGGCATCAAAAAGCCGCAAATTACTGGTCCTGCACGGGTATTTGAATCAGAGGAAGCCTGTCTGGATGCGATTCTCGCAGGACAGATTAAGGCAGGTGATGTAATTATTGTCCGCTACGAGGGACCAAAGGGTGGGCCAGGAATGCGGGAAATGCTAGCACCCACTTCTGCGCTTATTGGTGCAGGTTTGGGTGATGCAGTCGGTTTAATTACCGATGGACGCTTTTCCGGTGGTACTTACGGGATGGTAGTTGGTCATGTTGCACCAGAGGCAGCGGTTGGAGGGACAATTGCCTTAGTCCAAGAAGGTGACACCATTACAATTGATTCGCCAGCGCGGTTGTTACAGCTTCATGTTTCAGATGAGGAATTAGAGCAACGTCGCGCTAACTGGAAACCCCGAAAACCTCGTTATACAACGGGTGTGCTGGCAAAATATGCCAAGCTTGTTTCTTCTAGCAGTGTCGGTGCAGTGACGGATTTGGGGTTGGATTAAGCCTAATACTACTCGGAAATTAACTGTAGCTGAGATGGTGGAGGGAGGCGATCGCAATAGCTATTTTAGGTTGTGGTGAACCATCCTGAGTAATGCGATCGCAAATAACAAGAGTATGGGTTGACGGACTTATGGCTAAGGACGTTGACCCATTTTTATTTGGATAGGATGTTTGATAAGGATTACGCAGATTTTAGCGAGTTAAATCAATGCTATCTCCCTTCCCCGGTATGAACCCCTGTTTAGAACATCATGCCTTGTGGTCAGAAGTGCATAAGCGGTTGATTGTTGCGATCGCGGATGCACTATTTCCTAAGTTATCCCTCTTCTGTCACTCTCCGAGAATTAGAATGAAGAAATAAATATTGTAAACCTCGTGCATTGTAGACAGGGTAATGGATGTAGAGTTACAAATCCTGAAACATTTGGCAAGAGATGCACAGCCGACGGTATCCTTCATCGATAAATATTGTGTGGGGTACAAAGACAGACTTATTTCCGGAAGTGAGAAGTTATGAATGTTTTAAATATTTACATCTAGGAATAATCTCAGGAATCAAGAGAAAATCGCTACCGGAAATCGCGAAAGTAGTAGGATTAAAATCTGCCCAAGCACTGCATCACTTCCTAGCGAAATCACCTTGGTCAGTAACCCAATTAAGAGAGCGAAGATTATCGCAAACATTAGCCGTATTAAAGGGCAATGCGCTCACAGTAGTAATCGATGAAACTGGAGATTTTGTCTTTAAATCAATCTGGTTCAACTGAAGCTGAGATTCAACCGACTCCTGTTGATTTCTCTAGCCATCAACAATGGAATCTTCAAACGGGCTGGAAAAATGTTTTAAATAATCTGCGTTTAATTATCCAGCCGACTCTTGCCTTGTCGCTCATTTTTCCTTGGCTAGACCTTTTCCCTAATCCTTCTTTATTGCTCAGTTTTCACGAGTTAATTCATGCCATGAATCAATTTCAACCTTTTTTTCCTGATGGATAGTTTGGCTTTCTTGTTGCTTCGTATTTCGGAGAGTGACAGAAGAGGGATACTACTCGATCGCACTAAGATAGGTTTGAGTTACCTAGAGGTGGCAAATGATTCAGGAATATCTCCAAAAGGCGATGGAAGCAGCACACTATGAGCTGCTTGAGAATAATGAAGGCTTTTACGGGGAAATCCGTAGCGTATCTGGAGTATGGGCAACAGGCATTACCCTAGAAGCCTGCCGTAAGGAACTATTAGAAGTACTAGAAGAGTGGGTAGTCGTTGGTATTGCGATGGGTCACGACCTACCGGAATTTAACGGCGTGACTATTCAAGTCAAATCTGTTGCTTAAATCGAATCTTCTTCAAAACAACCCCTTAAAAAGCGATCGCATCCTCACCACAATACGCGGTTCCTTCTTATGGTGAATGCTGAACGAAATCGCTACTTCTGTTCTGGATGACTTGCTTCTGGTGCGGCTGCGCCCATCTCGCTAATTGTATTGATCATTTGGTAGAGACGTCCGGTATCTCGTCGATTGAAGTAAAGAAGAAGGCGGGGGAGTTCAGCCGTTTCGTCTGGTGTTTCTTGAGGTAAAGCCGAACTTTTCTCAATTCGTCCTTTCACCAAGATGTCGCTGAAATCTTCATTCAGCGTCTCAACATCAGCATCTGATAACTCTAATTTGAGACGCATCACTAACTGATCGCCAACGTAGCGGATGGAATGATAAACGCGGTAAAAGTTGTTAATCGCCTCATAAGCGACATCTAAGTTATCGGTAACGGTATAAAGGCAAGAATCCTCTGGACTAACCAAGCCACGTTGAACTAAATGCTTGCGAACATAAGCATCCCATTCTTGCCAGTAGGTGCCACCAGCCTTATCAACTAACACCACGGGTACTGGACCCGATCGCCCAGTTTGGCAAAGAGTTAGGCACTCAAACGCTTCATCCTGGGTACCAAAGCCACCGGGAAAAAGTGCGATCGCATCACTTTCTCTCAAGAAAAATAGCTTACGTGTGAAGAAATACTTAAAATTAATCAGCTTCGGGTCACCTGCAATAAATGGATTCGCACCTTGCTCAAAAGGCAACTCAATATTTAGACCAAAGGACTTTTCCGCACCAGCACCGACGTTCCCCGCCTCCATAATGCCGCCACCAGCACCCGTCATCACCATAAATCCCTGTTGCGTCAAATAACGCGCAAACTCAGTCGCAAGCTTATATTCCGGAGTCTCTGGCGCGAGCCGTGCTGAACCGAAGATTGTTACTTTCCGAACATGTCGATACGGATAAAATACTTGAAACGCCCGCTCCATATCCTCTATGGAGGCAGTTAAAATTTTCCAGTCCAAACGGTCAATCTCCTCCTCCGTTAGCCGCATGATGACAGCTAAGGCACGCTGAATCCATTTCCCATGTTCCAGAGTGGGTAACTGCTCAATCAGTGCCGCTAAATCTGTTTGAAGTGACTTGAGGGCATGGTCAGAAGGAGATAGAGTCATGACTTCACTACAATAGGGGCATTCTATTCTATCGAGATTCGCTAAAGTCTGTGAAACCATTGTATTACCAGACACCCACGCTCAAAAATTTCAGTGGTGGATTGTGACCAAAAGCTCCTCAGTTAGATCGCTCATAGAATTTAGTTCGTCCAAAGCTCAGAATTCTCCTGAACTCCTGAACACAGCCACTTCTGTGTTCTTCTTGTTCATATTTCATTAAAAAGCGCCTTAATTTTGATGCTTAAGGCGCTTTTGATGGTATTAAAAATTGTTAAGTTAACCCTGATGAAGGATCGACTGAACAGTTACTCAAGAAACAGAGCTTATTATCTCAAGGTAGGCTCAATAATATTGTCCTAGCCTTACTTCATGGCTATAGATGTTCCTCTCGTACACCCGCTTAACTTTGTAGGTAATTAGAGGTATTTTTCTAAGGTGTTCGCCAACGTTGTTTTGGGAACTGCACCTACTACCATATCTACCCGCTGACCACCTTTAAAAATCATTAAAGTTGGGATACTGCGGATACCATACTGACTTGCGACGTTAGGATTTTCGTCAGTGTTGAGTTTAACGACTTTGATCTGACCATCGTATTGCTGCGCGATTTCATCCACAACAGGCGCAACCATCCGACAGGGACCACACCAGGGCGCCCAAAAATCAACTAAAACGGGAACTTCACTTTCAAGTACGTCTTGCTTGAAACTGGCATCTGTAACTTGTACGGCTGCTGACATGCCTGGAAATCCTTGCGTGTACTGTTTCTATGTATCTAAGGAATTCTACCATAGTAAAAACCCTGGACATATACCCTAAAACGTATACATTTAGACATAAACTTGAGTCTACTCGACCTAATATTTCCAGGCACTATTACAATCCTAAAAATAAAAGGAACCGCCCGAACGCAGTCCGGGCGGAGTGTGGTGTGAGGAGTGAACGGAAACATTCGTCTCCGCTATCTACTATTGTAAGCGACAGCTTTAGTTTTTCTAGTGATTGACAAGCGAGTCCGGAGATTTTTTCTCGTTGTCTTCCGTGCCTATTTCTCCTTCAATAGGTAGCTAGGGCAGCGCGGCAGAAATAAGTAGTCAGTTAACAACGGAGCCAAAAGTAGAAAGTATAAGCCTTTGTTCCTTCTGCCCTCTGCCCTCTACCTTCTGCCTTTTTGTACTAGCTTATTTACCCATCCCTAACTGCTGCGCTTTCTGGTAAACCTTTCCTTCCGTTAGCAGAGAAGGGGCAATGATCACTTCGACTTGCTGCATCTCTTTGAGATTTTTGGCTCCCAAGGTTCCCATGCTGGTTTTCAAGGCTCCTAAAAGGTTGTGGGTGCCATCATCGAGTTGTGCAGGGCCAATGAGAATCTGCTCTAGAGTGCCAGTGCTACCGACCTGGATGCGCGTACCGCGAGGAAGGACCGGACTCGGCGTTGCCATGCCCCAATGAAATCCTTGCCCTGGTGCTTCTTTTGCTCTTGCAAATGGAGAACCTATCATAACACCATCTGCACCACAGGCAATGCATTTGCAGATGTCGCCACCTGTAATTAAGCCGCCATCAGCAATTACAGGCACGTAGTTACCCGTTTCATTGTAGTAGTCGTCACGAGCAGCAGCACAGTCAGCAACGGCTGTTGCTTGGGGTACACCCACACCTAAGACACCACGAGACGTACACGCTGCACCGGGACCAATACCAACCAAAACGCCAGAAGCTCCAGCCTTCATCAAGTTGAGGGCAACGTCGTAAGTGACACAATTACCCAGAACAACTGGAATTGGCATATCTTGACAAAATTCCGCCAAATCTAGGGGAGTGATTGACTCCGGGGAGAGGTGAGCGGTGGTAACGACTGTTGCTTGCACAAAAAATAAATCAGCACCAGCAGAAGCAACAACTTCGCCGTATTTCATTGCACCTGCTGGTGTTGCACTCACAGCAGCAATTCCGCCTTGGTTCTTTATTTCCTGAACCCGTTGTGTGATGAGTTCTGGCTTAATTGGCTCAGCATAGAGTTCCTGCATGAGGGCAACGAACTCAGTCTTCCCGACTGATGCAATGCGGTTAAGTACTGGTGAAGGGTCAGCATAGCGGGTTTGAATGCCTTCTAGATTCAGAACCCCCAGCGCCCCTAGCTGAGACAGAAGCACTGCCATCTGCACATCGACCACTCCATCCATCGCACTCGCAATAATCGGAATTTCTCGCTCAAGGCCACCAATTCGCCAGCGAGTGTCTGCCAAACTAGGGTCTAGCGTCCTATTCCCCGGAGAGAGAGCAATTTCATCGATTCCGTAAGCTCTTCGAGCTGTCTTGTTGCGCCCAATTTGAATATCCACAGCGTCTACCCGTTCCCATAACTATTAGGTGCTAGCGTATCAAATTGCAGGGGTGATTTGTCTTAAGCTGCCAAAGCTTCAAGCCTTGTTGAGCAGTTCCCCTGGTATCTACAACAAATTCGGCTGGAATGTCTAGCGCCGACTTCCAGCACCAAGACTTCTCTTGACACCAATGACGATTGGGCACCGTTATCGCGAACTGTCTTGAACCAAGTGGAAAACGCTATAGTTCCACTCTCCTTGAACTCAACAAAAACATCAATTCGCTCACAATGAGAAACCAAATTCTAGAAACCCTCATTACTACCCTAGAGCCAATAGATTTTGTTTTAGCGTTTTGGCAGGGAGGTTCAGCCGCACATGGATTCACCGATGAGTGGTCAGACCTTGATATTGTGGTCATTGTGGAGGATGGTCACGTTGAAGAAACATTTTCGATAGTTGAACAAGGTCTTTCCACACTCTTTGAAATTCGCTTCAATCTCAGAATACCTGAACCAACATGGCATGGTCATTCTCAATGCTTCTATCAGTTAGAAGGAGTCAGTCCTTTCTTAATGATTGATTTTGTGGTGATGCAGCGGAGTAACCCTAACCACTTTTTAGAGGTGGAACGACATGGAAGGAGTGTGATTGGTTTTGATAAAGCGGCTCTTCTTGTTCCAACGGCTTTGAATAAACGTGAGCATTTCTCGAAGATGAAGGAAAGATTCACTTACCTGAAAATGGATTTTCATTTGACCCAAACCTTGCTCAAAAAAGAGATGAATCGTGGACGTTGGATAGAGTCCGTCTCTAACTACCACGCTTGGACTCTTCAACCTCTAATTGAGCTGCTTAATATGGTATATAGACCTTATCGATACGATTTTAGGGTGAAGTATTTTAGTCGAGATTTGCCGCCTGAAGTCGTAGTGCAAGTAGAGCCACTTTATTCTGTAGTAGACTTAGCCGATCTTGCAAAAAAACAGCAACTCGCAGAAGCTCTTTTTGTAGAAACCTTACCTCGTGTAGAAGAGGCGCTTCAGAAATTTAGCAATATTGATTAACAAATAGCCTCGCTCAAGACTTTTGAAGAAATAGGAAGAAGTGATATAATTTTAAGCCTGCTGGAAAAGCTAGTACTACGGTGTTCAGCAAGGATGCGATGTTGTAACAACACGCTGGTGAAGCGATCGCAAAAAAGTTTAGACAAGTTTAAAGGCTGTAAAAAACGAATCATCACAAGCCAAGTATTTCAGGAACCCGCCAAGTACCTGGATTTGTGAAGTGTAATTTTTTCTCTTAAGTCCCATCGTAATGAAAACACCAGCACTAGTTTGCCGGGAGCAACTTACGATTGGACTGCTGCCTACCTCTAGAGTCAGAGCCATTTAATTATAAATCTCAGCAACCAGATGGAGGCAAGCAATGTTAAGATTTGTAATGATTGTTTGACAATCGACGAATAATCTCAATTAAGTGTTGGCTGATGAGGGAAAGAATTAGCGATCGACCACAATCCGGTATTCCACTGAGTGACCAAGACAGGGAAGCGCTAGATGAGATATTTGCAAAAGTAGAGCTTGAGGAGATGAGACACATTGAGGCGACTGTTGCTCGCTACTCAGTAGCTCCTCTTGAACCTTGGGAAGAGACAGGCTGGGTCATCAATAGCTCTCTTCCTATTGGTCCGGAACCTATAGGCTAAAGATGGGTTGGCTTTACGCTGAAACTAATCGTCCTGCCTCCTGCTTGAGATCTTTATAGACGTGATTGAAAACTATAAAGGCAGATTACGGTTAATCCTACTCGTCCTCTACCCAGAAATTGCTTGATAATTAGCTTAGGGTAGGTTTTTATATTTAAGCTTTGATTCAATCTGAAACTTTAGAATTACTAGAATGGTCACGCCTGTGCCAGCACCTGGCTACATTTGCCGCTACAAAGCTGGGAGTTGTTGCTGCGCGTAATCTCCGAATCCCCGCAACTCAACCGGAGAGTCTGCGCCTACTGGACGAGACAAAAGAAGTCTACCAGTTAGAAAATCAGTTGACTGCGGGACTGACTTTTGAAGGCATTCAGGATATTGGGGAGTCTTTGGAACGGGCAGAACTTCAAGGGCTTCTGACAGGAGAGGAATTACTCGCGATCGCAACAACACTTTCTGGTATGCGTCGCTTACGTCGTGTGATTGATGACCAAGAAGATGTGCCAGTTCTTGCCCAACTGGTTGCTGATATGCGGACGTATCCAGAACTAGAGCAAGAAATTCACCGCTGTATTGATGATCGGGGTGATGTCGCTGATCGTGCAACACCAAAACTGGCAGGTATTCGCAGTCAACTCAAGTCAGTCCGAGACAGGATTTACCAAGTTCTCCAAGGAATTTTGCAGCGTCAAGGCAATGCAGTCCAGCAACAGGTGATTACTCAGCGAGGCGATCGCTTTGTGATTCCTGTCAAAGCCCCACAGAAAGACGCGATTCCTGGAATCGTTCACGATACCTCTAGTACGGGTGCAACATTATATATAGAACCCAACGCAATTATCGGACTGGGAAATCAACTCAGAACGTATCGCCGTCAAGAACAAACCGAAGAAGAAGCTGTACTTCGCGCTCTTACAGAGCAAGTAGCAGCAGTTAAACCAGATTTAGAGCAGTTACTCGCTATAGCCACCACCTTAGATTTAGCAACAGCAAGAGCACGCTATAGCTTGTGGTTGGAAGCGAATCCACCGAGATTTGTTGAGCGGAATGTAGGAGAAACCATTACTCTGCGCCAACTGCGACATCCATTATTAGTGTGGCAACAGCAGCATGAACAGGGACACCCAGTTGTTCCAATCAACGTACAAGTTCAACCGGAAATTCGGGTAGTAGCAATTACGGGACCGAACACAGGTGGTAAAACGGTTACGTTGAAAACATTGGGTTTGGCGGCTCTAATGGCGAAGGTGGGGCTATTTATCCCCGCTAGAGAACCCGTGGAACTTCCGTGGTTTGAGCAGGTACTTGCTGATATTGGTGACGAGCAGTCCCTAGAACAGAGTTTATCTACGTTTTCAGGCCATATCCGCCGGATTAGTCGGATTCTTGAGGCATTAGGAAATGGGAAAGAGGACGTAGAAGACAAGGAAGTTATGGAAGACAACGAGGAAAATTCTCCCTTGTCCTCCTTGTCCCTCCCCAGTCCCGACACCCGACACCAGACTCCCTCCCTAGTCTTACTTGATGAAGTAGGAGCAGGAACTGACCCCGCTGAAGGTAGTGCTTTGGCGATCGCCTTACTGAAATATTTGGCAGAGACAGCGCAGTTAACCGTTGCCACGACTCACTATGGCGAACTCAAAGCGCTGAAATATCAAGATGAGCGATTTGAGAATGCCTCGGTTGAGTTTGATGATGTCAGCCTTTCCCCAACTTATCGACTCCTATGGGGAATTCCTGGTCGTTCTAATGCTCTGACAATTGCCCGACGCTTAGGTTTAAAGCCAGAAGTGGTTGACCAAGCGCAGAAGCGTGTCGGTAGTGCTTCTGAAGATATCAATCAGGTGATTGCTGGCTTAGAAGCACAACGCCGTCGCCAGGAAACAAAGGCAACAGAGGCAACCCAACTGTTGCAACAAGCCGAACGCCTGCATGATGAAGTGTCCCGTAAAGCAACGCTTTTGCAGGAACGAGAACGTGAGTTGAAACGTTCGCAGGAACGGGAGGTGCAAGACGCGATCGCTCAAGCGAAAGAAGAAATCGCCCAAGTAATTCGCAAGTTGCAACACGGTCCAACCATTGCACAAAACGCCCAACGAGCCACGAATGCGATTAATGACATTGCCCAGCGCCGTCTTCCAGTAAAATTACCAGTCAAACCAAAGCCAGGATTTCGACCGAAAGAAGGCGATCGCATTCGTATCCCTCGCTTCAATCAAACGGCGGAAGTGTTAAGTGCGCCTGATGAAGATGGAGAGCTGACGGTACGATTTGGTCTAATGAAAATGACCGTATCATTAGCTGATGTGGAGTCACTGGATGGTCAAAAACCTGACATACCTGTCAAACAAAAACCAGCACCCACTCCTCCACCTGCACCGACTTCACCTCCTACGCCTCCTGTCCGAACCTCGAAAAATACAATTGATATTCGAGGAAGTCGTGTAGCCGATGCGGAGTTTGCCATAGACCGAGCAATGAATGACGCGGTGACATCCGGCGCACTCTGGATTGTTCACGGCAAGGGAACCGGACGGCTACGTCAGGGTGTCCATGAATTTCTAGAACGGCACCCTCTTGTTGACCGTTTTGAATTAGCGGAACAAGCAGAGGGAGGTGCTGGTGTGACAGTTGCTTATTTGAAGTGAAGGGGGCTGGGGACTGGTGATTAGGGATTAGGGATTGAGTTTACAATCGAAAATCCTGGGTTTTGTTAAGAATCTATAACAAAATCTGTAAAACTTACCAAACTATCACGACCCAGTAGGAAACTTGCCGTAAACTCTGGTAGTCGTGTTTCAAGATTGGTAACTGCAAAAGCCAACACTAATTTGGTTTTCTATTCTAAAGCTATGCGCTCTACCGTGAAGACGCCATCATCGGCTCCCCCGTGGGAGGACTTGCCTCTGGGTCAAACGCCAGACCCAATGCAGCTGGATAACATCAAAGCCCAGCTAGACTTGGTTCTGCTGGCGCTAGAAGCCTTAGCGGACATCGGCTCTGAGGCAATGCTTCAGGCTGCTGCTGACTTAAATTTAGAGTCAATGGTGTCCGACCGAGTGGGCTTGTGGCGTCTGCGTCAATCCAACCCGATGCGTAAAAGTTCGGGAGGGCGGAAAAAGCTAGATGTGGAAGAGGCGCGATCGCTTGTTCTGATCATTTGTCACCTTGCCAAACAGCATCAGGAACTCATCCGTCGTGCTGTGGCACTCCTAGAACAAATGGCAGAACAAAACAGCGAACCACATCGGGCGGCGCTGTTGGGAGACTATCTTGATAAGTTCAGCAACACTTATCAAGAGCGCATGGAGCAAGGAGAGAACGTATCGCCTGAGTTGCTCACGCAACTAGCGCTCAAATTGCTCATTGATTTGCTGTTCTATAGCGGTCCCAATGGTCATCGGCGTCTGTGGCTCGCCTTGCTAGAGCGAACAAGAGACTAAAGCACCCGATTTTCTTGGAGTGAGGAGTGAAGCTGAAACGTATTGGGGCGAGCCTATTTCAAATCCTCCGCAGTTAGTCCTTAGTCCTTAGTCCTTAGTCCCAAGCTAAAGACCAATGTGACCAATGTGACCAATGACCTACGACCATTTTGTAAATCTCATGCCCTTATCAAATTCAGTCCTACGACGCTATACCCCTCCTACCTGCACACTAGAGATTGTGGCAAAAAGCTCACCCTTATCTCGTTGGGTAGGGCAATCGGTGCTAAAGGATTTACGCTTTGAGCTACGTTTTGATGACCCACGCAAGCCAGAAGAAGAACGAGTAACAATTCGAGGCGATCGCACAGAGCTAGAAATGTTGTACGACGCTGTTAATAGCTATGTACAGGAATTCCTCGACCCCTCGCCAACACAGTTACCACTCGCGCTTCGTACTTCCCCGACTACTGACGGTTCAATGCCTAGGGCTGACCCGCATCAGGAATCTAATCCATATCCTGTCTCCGGTGTCAAGCCCTTTAATTCAGTAGCCGCTCAAGCGTTTGAGGAAGAACCAAACACTTCACCCTCAGCCCCTCGCTTGGAGTCCAAGTCGAAAGTGCGATCGCTAACCCCCCGCACTCCATCCAATATTTACCTACAACCCAACGGCTTACTCACCCACAACCTCTTTTTAGGTCATCTGGCAACTCAGGAGTCGGGACAAGTTGTTGACCTGAGTGTGCTGCAACTATTCGATTTAGCAACCGCTCTCGATGAATACGCCGCTGAAGTCGTTGCCTTACCAAACCTGAGTAGCCCCCTCAGCTGGAAAAAAGCCCCACCCCCTTGGGCGAGTGCCGCAGCCGTTGTGCTGTTAGCAGTAGGCGTCACAACGGCTGGCGTGCGATACCTGAATCAACCAAGCACTGTGCAGGAAGCGGCTGCCCCTCCAGAAGATCAACAAGCTAGCGCTACGCCGCAACTGCCAGTCACATCTCAAGTACCTGTAGCGCCTACGACACCCTTACCGTCGCCCTCAGCTTCTCCTCTACAAACGCCAGTACTACCACCCGGTCTGTCCTCTGCACCCACGTTGGCACCCCCGTCTCCAGTTATTACCCCACCTCCGGCAACGGGTAATTTGCCCTCAACTGCTCAACGTCAGACTTTGCCAATTCTCCCAGCGCCCCAGAGGATACCAATTTCACCAAACCGTCCTGCTCCTCAGATTCTGGCGGGTGCAGGAGCCTCTCGCTCAACACCTTCAGCTTCTAGTAGCAGTGGTTCTCCTCCCTCATCTGGAAGTACTACAGCTCAAAAAACGACACCAAGTACACCAACAACTCCTCCAGCGCTACCAGATTTGCCTACGCTCAGACCAACTCCCGCTACTGGTCAGGCTGCGGATACAGTTAATCCGTCATCTGCTGCTCGCAGTGCTAGTGAAGCGGCGGGAAACTCGCAGTCAGCAACAAGTGGAAATGGCAGTAACAATACCTTGTTTGACAATATCCCTCAGATTGCAGAAGCGAGAAGTTACTTCCAGCAGCGCTGGCAACCGCCTGCGGATTTAAGGCAAACCCTGGAATACAGCTTGTTGCTGAATCCAGATGGTTCAATTCAACGAATCATTCCCCTAGGACAGGCAGCAGGACAATATATAGACCGCACAGATATGCCTTTACCTGGTGAACCATTTGTCTCAGCACTACCAGGAGGAGGTAATCCAACAATTCGTGTGGTTCTTACTCCAGATGGCAAGGTCAATACGTTTTTAGAGAAATGATCTGTAGTTCTAGTCGTAGAGACGTTCCGCCGGAACGTCTCTACAAAGTTTTATGGGTTGCCCAAAAAGGGGTAGGTGACCCGGATTTGGTATGAGGAGTGAATACAGACTGACGTGCAATATCAGTCAAAATAAACGCGATCGCATTTTCCCACACAAAACGCTTTCGTCTCAGCCTAGATACTTTCAAGTGGATGACAACACTCTTGAAAGCGTAAAATATTTTGCTTAAGAGGCTTTGGAGTAGCTGAACTCTTCAAAGAAGAAGCTACTTTATATCGTTGCCAAAGCAGTTGCCAAGCCGCTGGTGATAAGCTTGCAGGAAAAGATAGTTTTGCCGCGCTAAGTAACTTTCCTTGTTTGAGAGCTACTAGACTCCAATGAAGTTTGAGATAGGCTTGGATATCTTGAAGTTTTGGAATGTAATCTTGATGTTTTTGATTGATTTTTGGGTAAATCTTTTCTTTGATTAAAATATTAGTATCTAGACGCTTTTGTAGAGAAAACTTTTGATTATAGGCACCCGCCCAAATTGTTCGATAGCCTAGACATTCGTTAATAAAAATAGCATCGCCAAACTGTGCAATCTTAATCCAAGAATCAATATCATCAAAGTTTGCATCTAAGCTAGAGTCCCAGCCACCAGTTTGAATAAAGGCGTTTCGCTGGAAGGCAACTTGAATTGGAGTACCAAACGGAACCATTTCCAAAAGCATTCCGTAATGAATGTCTTCCTGGGGAATATAAAATGCTTTTGCAGAACCGACTTGGCGACTCCTGCTCAGTTCAACTCCGTCAGCATCAACTTGAGCCGCCTGACAAGAGCAAATCACGGCTTGGGGACGTTGTGCGATCGCTTTTGCCATTACTTCAATACAATTAGGGGCAAGATAGTCATCATCATCCACTGGCTTAATCCAATCTCCAGTTGCTTTTTCCACACCAGCATTCACGGATTTTGAGTGACCAAGATTCTCGGAATTACGATGATAAACCAGACGTTGGTCACCAGCATCGGCTAACGCTTCACATCGCTCTTGGACATAAGCTTGCGTACCGTCTGATGAACAATCATCAACAACGACAACTTCACAAGGCATTGTTTGAGCAAGAGCGCTGTCAATCGCTCGTTGTAACAAGGTTAGGCGATTATAAGTTGTGATGACAATGCTAAATTTCATCGCGTTTTCCTACAAAATACATCTGTCAAATGCACCCCTTCAGGAGCTTCTCTATTACTTCATCTCATAGGTGCTTTCTCTTCACTATGCGCGAAGCGTAGCTATTCCCTAGGAAATCCTTCCTCAACCTAATAATTCATCGACGGCTACACTGAACTCTTCTAGGATAGTTTGAGTGCTGACTACTTCCCCTTTAGAGAATAAAAGTCGTTGCTGCCCTGTGATGACAACAATCCATTGACTATCAGGTAAGACTAACCAAATTTCCTGGCAACCGGATTCTAGGTATTCATTAGCTTTAGCAAATACATCTTCGGCTGTATCTGTAGGAGAGATAATCTCAGCAATTAGTGGAAAACTCTGGGGTAGCACATTAGAGTCGCCAAATTGGGCAAGTAATTCTGGTGTGAGATAGGCAACATCTGGACGACGTATTTGATTATTGGTGCGACAGGGTGCTTCTGTGTAAACTTCTCCCCCCAAATTGTGGTTGTCCTTATAATTTCTCCAATAGGTTGCCACTTTGGCTTGAATTCGACCATGCTTTAGTGTCATTCCAGTTTTCTCCACCAGTTGCCCATCTACCCACTCCATGTGTTCAGGAGGATTTTGCAGATAGTCTTCTAGCGAAAAGGCTTCTATCTGATTTGGGACAACTATAGAGGCTACCATTTCTTCTGTTCCTCGTTGCGACTCTTTCTTCTTATGATGCCTTAGCGATCGCTTTCCTTAGAATCTCGGTATTCAGATGAGCGTATCCACTTCCCGAAATGTGATCGCAGAGTCATCGCATCCTATTGCTAGGAGTAGTCCCTGTTCTAAGCTTCCTCCTTCAGCAGTTCCTCCTTCAACTCCTGACACTCTTTTGCCAGTGGTATGCCTAAGTCTGTGGCAAGCGCTAAAGCTTTGCTGCAAAACTCAAGCCCTAGGGCGCAATCACCTAATTTCTGAGCGAGTGTTGCCAAGTTATAGAGAATTACAGCCCCATTAGAGTGAACGCCAATATCCTTTGTAATCTCTAAACACTGCTGATAGTAATCAATGGCATAGGCGTAGTCTCCTTGGGAATAGTAGACATTGCCCATATTGCCCAGCACCATTGCTTCCCCAGCTTTGTCACCGATTTTCCTGGCAATCGCTAAACGCTGCTGGTGATACTCAAGCGCACGGGTATATTCTCCTAAGGCACGGTATACATTACCAAGATTGCCCAGCGCCGTTGCTTCCCCAAGCTTGTCGCCCATTTCCTTAGCAATTGCTAAACACTGTTGGTGATACTCAAACGCAATGGCATAGTATCCTAAGCAAGAGCAGACATTGCCCAAATTACCCAGCGTCCTTCCTTGTTCAGCCTTGTCACCGATTACTAAGGAAATTGCTAAATGTTGCCGATAATACTCAAACGCAATGGCATAGTATCCTAAGCAAGAGCAGACATTGCCTAAATTGCCTAGTGCCTTTGCTTCCGCAACTATGTCACCGATTTCCTTGGCAATCGCTAACTGCTGCCGATAGTATTCAATCGCATAAATATAATCTCCTACGGCACGGTAAACAATACCCAGATTGCCTAGCGCCCCTGCTTCCCCAACCTTGTCGCCGATCTCCTTGGCAGTCGCTAAACGCTGCTGATGGTACTTTAGCGCAGGAGCATAGTCTCCTTGGGAACGGTAGGCATTGCCCAGACCAGTCAAACAAATAGAGTCCCAGCTTGGATTTAACTTGTATAAGAGTTTGCTGTACAGTTCAAGCTGTTCTCGATAGTAGCCCCAAACGCCTAGCTGAATATGTAATTCGTCATTGGTAGGCGTATCAAGGCTAACAGAAATGATTTTGCTGGCGCTTTCCCAGTCTTCTAGCTCACAAAGATGGTGAAAGGCTTCCAGGTAACCCCGTACTTGCTCTAGGTTGAGTGCCTCTGGCTCTGGTTCAGGCGCTGTGAGCCACATCTTGGCTGCGGTGTAGTGAGCATCTCGCCACTCTAAGCCTTGATTAGAGATCTTTCTCAAAAGTTCACGGGATACACTCCGAATCAAGTTATGCTGGCGGAGCAGGGATTGACCAGTGTGAGTGACTCCCTCAGTCAAAACGAGATAGCGAGATTCTAACGTTCTCAGTGCTGCTGCCTTCTCCTCTTCGGTGAGATTCCACAACATCTCCAACCAAAAGGCTTCTGGCACTGGATGCCGATAAACCGAACTGCGAAGCAGGAGCGCATAAGCATAAGGTACATCCTGCTCCAATCGTTCCAAAGACTTCTTCACCCTGTCTTTGACTTGCAGTTGCAGCTCCTGATGACCAACCACTGCTTCAATCGCTTCAAATTCTTGACGGTATTTGTGCCAGTACGCGACCACGTTGCCATTGAACGGGCGATCGAGGATTTCCCCAGCAATCACCTCGATAACCAGTGGATGTCCTTCATAAGCGTTGCCCATTCGCTTTAGATAATCGGCTGCTTCTGATTCTGGCTCAACTTCCTTCCCCTTTTGCTGGAATAACTTCTGAAATAACTCGAACTGCTCTGCCTGAGCCAGTCCGCCCAATCGTTCCTCACTCCATAGCGATCGCGATTTGCTCCCTCGAAACTGCGTCGGCAAATCCTGTGAGGTGAGAATCAGCCGACTTTGGCAATTTTGACCTGCCAGCAACCGATTAAAAAATTCCCACCAGCGCTCATCCTGAAACTCATTCCTGGCAGTATCGTTATCCCCTTGACCCTTCAGCAACACCTCCAAAGAATCCATTTGCACCAAGTAACGGTTGTTTCGCAGCTTTTGCACCAAGCGATTCAGCAACCGCTCTATATCCTTGCGCTCATCTGCCGTCACCTCTTCTCCTAGCTGAGTCAGCAGCTCATCTGCGGCACTGGCAAAGTCTCGTACAGGGGTATCGTCAAAATTTATACGCTTATACTGCTGCCAGTATCCCCGTAACTCCACACTTGCTAAGCGTTCAGCTAAGGCAGTTTTACCCTGACCCGTCATGCCAGTGATGATTAATATTCGGCATTTCCCCCGCAACTTTTGGTTTAGCTGGCGAAGCAGTTCCTCCCGACCTACCCAAGTCTCCTCGTCATAGGCAGAACAACTGATTGACGAAGCCGTTTGCTCAGTTGCGCTGAGTTTTTCTTGAGGAGGGTTGAGGACTGATTTATCGGGGTTTCCTTGTTCGTCGAAGTGGGCGATCGCTTCCCATTCCAGCTCTAAGTGATCACAGAGCTTCCGAAAATTCTCACGAGAAACTTTCTTGCCATTGAGGAATTTGGAAACCGTATCTAGGCAAACTTCTACGTCTTTTGCTAAGTCTTCTTGGCGTCCATAGCGCCGCTCATAGGCAGATTTGACTTGTGGGACGCACTCTTGGCGTACCCAATACGAGCGTTTAGACATAGCTCAGGCTGGGGAAGCTACTCAGCATATAAGGAATTTCCCTCAGTCTAAGTCAGGGATAAATTAGTGCCAACTCAGGAATTGCATCGCCTTAATCTCAGTGGAAGTTAGGACTATCCTAGGAAACCGCTTGTTGTCATGGATTTATCGGAGCAATTAATCAAATTCCCTTCAAGCTCCAGGAGTAAACATGAAACGCTTACCACTGAACCTGAGGCACTTACGCCAAATGTTGCCGATGTTGACGCTCATCTCCGTCACAAACACGGCGAACTTCATGATTCATACAAACTTGTATGTAAATCTACCTCAGCAGCCACCTGTACCAACACAAAGTTGTCCGGTCAAAGCTGAACCCAAATAAGGCAAAAGCGATCGCGTGCATCTCACTTTTACAGAAATAATACTCTTGTGGGGTGGGCATCTTGCCCGCCCTCCCCTAACCTCATAAGTAGTTGCACAGAATTAATTACACAAAATCTAGGGTGAAATTCTTACCTGGCAAAGAATCAGTATGTAATTAATTCTGTTTGATTACTTAATAAGAATTTCAGCGCCTGTTCTTTAGTCAGCTTATGGTGCTATGTCGTTTGAGGCTTCGGGACTAGGTGGTTCCGCCAGTGGTGGGGGTTCTATAAGTCCTTGTTCTTCAGACTGCACAGACAACTCCAAGTTGGGCGAACCTGCTTCAATAATTTTTGTCAGTGTCAGCAAGTCAAGATTATTGAGCAATGCAACCAACTGGTTGAGTAAGCGCCATTTTTCCTCGGCATACTTATCGGCTTTCACGTCTAAGAGTTGGCAAAACTCCTCAAAGTTACTACGCGAAGACACTGTGCTGACTGAGTTGATAAAAATCTCGGTCACTATTCTTGCTGGAGATCTTTCTATATGGCAGGGTGGGCTGTTATGTTTTTGCTCAGTCATAGTTAAACTCAACTCCTCTGCTGACATCTTGAACCACTACTCTATAAGCGATATAACCTGCCCAGAAATAAATTTTGAGCTAATCGCTTAAGTCCATTAAAAAGATTACAGCCTTATCAGCGCGATCGCACTTCCAGAACGTCTGCAATATATTAAAATGCGATCGCAAAATAAATGTACAGAACGTGAAGCTCAATAGTCACCAAGCTACCTCTTCAAATATGCAGAAACGCCGCTGAAACAACTATCAGCGGCGTTACACAGTTGAATATAGCAGTGACCAAGGCAGACTCTTGACTCTCGCTTTCATACTGAAACCAAGACCCATCAATATGCATCCCTTCTGTCTTTTGCTATATGTCAAGGACAGGATTGCGCCATCCTATCTTCTTATTGATTGGGCAGAAGTTGGCTGGAGTAGGCATCTATCTGATAAGCCGGAGTGCGCTGAGTGTAGTCTATTTCAGTACCAGTAATTGATTCAGCTAGCTTTTCAAAGGACTCAGAGCGCCAGTTCCGCTCATGGATTGGCTTAGACTGCTCACCCCGGAAGTAGGCTTGGGTACCTAAGAGGACTGCTGCAACGAAACCAACAACAAATAAGGCAATCACAATAATCATGGAGACGTTCCTCTAAGAATTCTTTAGTTTTGTAACTTTATCTGTAAATAAATGTAACAAATACTTGTTAAAGGTGTCAACTTTTTGGTACATAAGAGTGAAAAGGTTTAGTGTAAGGGATTGAAGCCTTCCCTACTACATCCTTGAAAGGATATGGCTTACAGCAACTTGTTGATGTAAATCAACGACAGGAACATCACCGAGAAAAATAGACATCATTAGTAGCGTGGACAGCAGCCGGGAGCGCAGTGTTATGCTGTGGCATTGCATTGCAGAGGCGGAAATGAAAGTCCATAGTAATCACACTTATCCCAGTTTGGATTTTTGCGGCTTTGCCAGTCGTCAATTACAGAAATTTAAACACGGCAAGATTACAGGAAAACCCCATCAACCAATTGCTCACATGGCGCTTGTCCTAGTAACTTGCTTAAGCACTGGACTAACACTCAGCGCCTGCCAAACGTCAGCGAGTAACAGCAACCCAAACTCGCCAGCTACGTCCCAAACTGATGCCGCACCTCAAGAGAATCCAGCAGAAGCAGGGGCTAGAGAATTTATTGGTACTATCTCCAAGGGACAACAAGCTTATCAACTAGAGAATCGAATATTTACATCTAAAATCGATGACTTGGGAATTGGGGAAACGAAGTCAAATGATTCCTACGAGTACCAAATTTCCCTGAGTGACGAAACGAAAGCGCAAGTAACAGCAACAGCAAAGAAGCCAGGTTTAAAGAGCTATACTGCTGGGATATTTGTCGTTGGACAGAAAGGCAATGAGCTGACAATCCGGATTCTATGTAGGACGGATAAGCCTTCTCAAACACCTCCTAAGATGCCAATTCTATCTGAAGGGCAGGCAAAGAATCCTCAATGTCCGACTGGCTCTTCTGAAGTGATTTAAGCCTATTCTGAAGATGATAGCCCTAGACCTTTTGGGGCAAAAGTTTCTCACCAGTTCTGAAAACAGGGGAAGCAGGGGGAGAGTTTATGCTAATGGTTATGTGTGTCAAGTTGGTCTAGTAGCGCTCTCTTGGAATTGTTACATCCAAAATCCGGTCGAGGTACTGCAAAATTACAATGCCAACAACAATACTGACAGCGGCAGCAAGCCAAAAACTATGAGCAGTTGCTTGCGACTGATCTAATACCCAACCCCCAAGGGGAGGCCCAATAAAGTAACCAATTGCCCAACATTGGGAGTTAATTGATAGATAAACCCCGCGCAGAGATTCAGGGGCTAAATCTACCACAAGGGCAGAAGCAGAAGGGGTGTAAGCTACAGTAGCGATCGCTAAAATTCCCAGTGCAAAAACTGCCCAAATGATTGAGTGAGTTGAGGCAACTCCTGTAGCCCAGATCAGGATAAATCCGACTCCCCACAGTACCATCGAAATAGTTAGGGCACGCGGACGGCTAAAACGATTCAGGGTGCGGGCAATTGGTAATTGACACAGTGCGGCACAGACAATATGCCAGGTAAACAACCCACTGATAACTTTTGGTGAAAATCCCCCCTTTGCCGTTTCTCCTGATATGAAGTTAGCGAAATAGAGCGGCATCGTGCTATTCACCTGAGCCAGGTAGGTTGTAAAGATGATATTAACCAGAACATAAACCATAAGCTGGCGATCGCGTAGAGCAATAATCCAGCCCTTACTCACTTGTTTAGAATGATGCTCATCAAACTTGCCAGTTTCTGCAATTACGGCATACACAATGGCAAAGAAAACAACAAACGAGATGCTATCAATCACAAATAGCGAACGATAGCTACCCGTTGCCGCAATTAATGCGCCTCCGAGTACTACCCCCATCCCTAAGCCAAGACTATCGGCTAAGCGCGTAATTGCAAAGGCTTCATTGCGCTGTTCAATTGTGGTCAAATCGGCTACAGCAGCTTCTGTTGCTGGCCAATAGAGACCAATTCCCAAACCCATGAGCAAGTTACCGATAATAAAAACAGGGAAGTTAAAAGTTAACGCCAAAATCACAGAAGAGATCGCAGAAATCGCCGCTGAGAGTAGCAACGTCGGTCTGCGTCCCCACGATTTAGAATCAGCAAACGACCCTCCTAAAAAGCGACCAATTACCCCAGTAATTGAACCACTACCTAAGCCAACCCCAACCGCCGTTGCTGATAAACCAACTTGATTGACAAAAAATATCGGCGCATAGAACAGCGTAAAACCTGAGCCAATTTGGGATAGCAATCGACCTGCCGCAAGAATCCAAACCTGATAGCTAAGTTGCGGCAACCAGGATAATAGCTTTTGTCTTAAATAAAAGTTCATTCAAGTTCGGGAGAAAGTAAGGAGTAGGAGTGACAAAAGCGATTTGCCGGGAACGCTCGTATTAGAAAGACAGAGGCTGAGATGGCTGTAGTCCTGTTTATGTTCAACTGCGGGTCTTAGCTAATCATCCCAAACTTCGACGAAGCTTATAACGGTCAAGGTCTTGTTTTCGTCTCTCTTAGGGATAAGCAAGAGGCATTGAAAGCTCAGAAGGGATAAAACTTAGCTGTGCATAGTGCTGAGGTTGAGGAAAATTTTGCTACAACAGAGTTTTCAAAATACAGAGCACGAGAGATATGGATGCTGATGAAATTCGGTCGCGCTATGCAGCCGGGGAAAGAGATTTTCGTGATGCTGACCTAAGTGGGGCTAACCTGAGCGGAGTGAACCTGAGTGAAGCTAATTTGAATGAAGCCAATCTGAGTGAAGCCAATCTGAGTGGAGCCGACCTGATTGTGTCTAGCCTGAGTGATGCCAACTTGAGTGAAGCGGATTTAAGTGAGGCAAATCTGATTGGGGCAAAATTGGGTATTGCCAATCTGGTTAATGCCAACCTAGTCGGTGCAAACTTGAGTGGGGCTGAACTGAGTGGGGCAAACCTGCAAAACTCTAGCTTGAGTGGGGCAAATCTAATCGGTGCCAGCATGATCAGGATTAACCTACGCGATGCCAATTTGAGTGGCGCAAACCTAAGTATCGCCAATATGATTGGGGCTGACTTGAGAGGCGCAAATCTGATTGGAGCTGACTTGAGTGGGGCAAACCTGATTGAAGCTAACTTGACTGGAGCAAACTTAAGTGGCGCGAAGTTGTATCGCTCTAACTTAGCGAATGTCAAGTTTAATCAAGCTGATTTGTCTAATGCGGACTTAACTGATGCAAACTTAGCCAAAACCGACTTGAGTGATGCCAATCTGGATAACACTAACCTAGAAGGAACAATCCTCACTTTGGGTAAAAGTGTGAATCCTAGTCCAGTAAGCTAACTACTGCGCTACAAAGAGCGATCGCACTTCAATCGAATCTAGTAAGCTAACAGATTTGAGATTACTAACTTTTTGGTCAAAGATGCGATCGCCCCTGATCAGGCAAAAATAAAATAAAGTAAATAATTTTAAAAAATTTAAGAAAGCCACCTTCGGCAGTTCAAGCTTTTATTAATCTGACCAATAATAGAACCATGACTAATCCAACTCCCACACCCAATCCAGATACCCAACCCACAAAGAAGGCTCAAACACTACCGGGGCCACTGCAATGCTTGGCTAGTGCTTTGATTTCTAGTGGATTTGCGATCGCATTGTACTTCCTCACATCCTCCATTGCTCAAACCTTTGCGAGAAAGCCTCTTACCTCGACTAATCCAATCGCCCAGAATATCTCAGCGGCTGTTCGTACTTTAGTTGTCGGTGTCAGCACCCTTGCCACGGCTATCTTTGGGATTGTGGCTGTTGGTTTAGTCGCTCTTGCAATCCAAATCACAATTCAACAACTGAGAAATCGTCCATCTCAACCCTAAATCAAGTGCAATAATCTCCACATCTGAGCAAGCTTTAACAAGTGTCAAGGGAGCGAGGGGAGAGTAATGCAAGAAAATCAACGTCAACGAGCCATTACAGCGTTTCAAGATTTCTTGAACACACCCTTAGAAACGCTACTGGAACAACATCAGCACGTTTCTTCCCCAGCATCGGCATTAGCCTTGTTCCACTCTGTTGCAACCACAGTTCCCGCTTACCAAGCCTTCCTGAGAGAACAGGGTATCGAACCAACGTCCATCCAAACTCTAGAGGATTTCCAAAAACTGCCACTAGTCACCAAGGAAAACTACCATAGGCGGCATCCACTAGCAGATTTGTGTCGCAATGGGGAATTAGAAAGCTGTGACATGATTGCCGTTTCCTCCGGTTCAACGGGGAAGCCGACATTTTGGCCACGTTTTTTGGCAGATGAACTCCAGATTGCTACCCGTTTTGAGCAGATATTCCACGATAGTTTTCAGGCTGACACTCGCCGCACGTTAGCGGTAATTTGCTTTACCTTGGGAACCTGGGTAGGTGGGATGTACACGGCGAACTGTTGCCGTTACCTTGCTAGCAAAGGTTATCCAATTAGTGTCATCACGCCAGGTAATAACCAAGAAGAGATATTCCGGGTTGTGCAAGAATTGGGTTCAATGTATGAACAGGTAGTGCTGTTGGGTTACCCGCCTTTCCTCAAAACGGTAATTGATACTGGGATTGCACGGGGAGTGGAGTGGCAGCAGTATCAGATCAAAATGGTGTTTGCTGGAGAGGTTTTTAGTGAAGAATGGCGTAGTCTAGTAGGCGATCGCGTTGGTTCAACTAACCCGTGTTACGATTCCGCCTCACTTTATGGAACGGCAGACGCGGGTGTGTTGGGTAATGAAACGCCTTTGAGCATCTGCATTCGCCGTTTCCTTGCAGACAATCCCGACGCTGCTCGTACTTTATTCGGGGGATCACGCTTGCCGACATTGGTACAGTATGACCCTTTGAGCCGCTTCTTTGAAGTTCACGAGGGGACACTGCTGTTTTCGGGAGACAATGGCATCCCGTTGGTGCGCTATCACATCTCGGATAATGGGGGGCTGATTTCTTACAAGATGATGCTCAAATTCCTTGCAGAATGGGGATTTTATCCACTAGGAGAGTTACAGAAACAGGGTGGACAAGGAATACATTCTCTGCCGTTTGTCTATGTATTTGGACGATCTAACTTTACTGTCTCGTACTTTGGGGCGAATATTTACCCAGAGAATGTTGTTGTTGGATTAGAGCAATCAGAGATTCAAGAATGGGTGACGGGTAAGTTTGTCTTGCAGGTGAAGGAAGATGCAGACAAGAACCGATTTTTATCAATTGTTGTGGAGTTAGCGCCACTTGTGGAGAGTAGTGAGGAGAAACAAAAAGCGATCGCTTCTTCCATACTCTCTCAGTTGCTGCGACTCAATAGCGAGTTTGCTAACTATGTTCCACCACCGTACCAGATGCCACAGGTGACTTTAGCCCCAACAGGTGACTCGGAGTATTTTCCGATTGGTGTCAAACATCGCTATACTCGCCAGTAAATTGTTTGACTGGAAATGTGCGATCGCTTTCGTTTAGTTTTTTCAGTAGCGCTCAGTTGCTCGAAGCTCAGAAACAATTGAAACAGCAGAACAGCGCTTTTTGAGCGATTCTGCTAGGGAATCGTTCAATTTCTTAATGATTGTTCTGAACTTGTCAACTTCTTCCTGGGTTAATTCAAACTCAGCTAAATCAACTTTGGCTTCAGCTTCAACAACTTCTACCGCTGACCGATTTGACAATCTCACAGCAATGAGAAGATTTTCAACTACAGCCAATTTACTTGCAGGTTCCACGATCATGCCTTTTGTACGTGCATTCACTCCTCATCATCTTTCTCACTGAAGGCATTGTCACCTAACCAAAGGCTGACAGGGAAGCGACATGAGTTCTTCGGCATGGTGATTAAGGGACAGTTGATCAAGCTGTTGAACCTTTTTATCTTATTCACTAGGTCAGAAATCTCCTTTAACTTAGGAATCTATTTGCTACTCATTCGGAGGACAAACTATAGCTGAAACCTAAGGTTTGCTAACCGAATGCTTCGCCCTTATCCCAAATTTTGGATTTGGCAGAAACGCTCTAGTCAGAAAAGAACATTAGGGAACTTGTAAACATAACAAGCAATTTCCCGCACCCTTGCTAGAGGAACAGGAAACCCGATTGTACAGTAGCCTTGATTTTGTACCCTTTTCTTTTCGAGCATTGCCAGGTGTTCCAAAACTAACCACCTGAACTTGCCTGGTTCAATGACCAAAATCTCTTGCCCAGGAATGAAAAAAATCCAGAGGTCAGCTTGCGAAGTCAATCCCCAACCAACAATATTGCGATTGTCAACAGATACAATCTCAAAAAACAGGTTTCCAGTTTGCTTGGCTTTTACATCAGTTTTGTACTCAGCCTTTGTGATAGAACCGTCTGGACGAATTAATAAACGGTCAATACCTGCCTTCTGATACTCTGGCGACTCTGAGACATCATCAATTCGATAACCAAGAGCCTGTAGCCAATGGTCTATCACTAACTCTCCTGCTTTTCCGACTTTATATTGAGTGGAGAAGTCGTAATATCCCATTCGTGCAGATCCATTTTCTCTGACATTCCCCACTGAGTCAGGAAAGCTCAAGCTATCTGTACCGTTCAAAGTCATAGAACCTCATATTATTCAATGGTTGACACGGACGAGTGGCATTGCTGAATATGACCTCAATTCGTAAAATCTTGTCGCGAGTCTTACCCAGCTAACGCGAGAATGCGTTTCTGAGGATGACTGACTACTGCATGACTGACTTTTGAGTGATTGTTATTGTGACAACTCAACAAGAGGATGTCAAGGTTACTCTTGATATATTAAGAAACTATCTGCGACTCAATTCTCTAGCTTTAACGCCTGACTGGACGTTGTATGACTGACTGACTAGCTTTAGAGATTAAAATAGAAATTTATCAACTGCTGTGGTGGGAGTATGGCAAAGCGATCGCTTAAAGCATCTGAACAGGGACTTGAGCAACTCAATCAAGCTCTGGTGCGGAATGGGCAGAGCAAAATGGCATTAGCGGAAGAAGTTGGCGTAGCTCGCTCAACTGTTTCACTCCTATTTACAGGTAAATCTATTCAACGTGAGATATTTTCTAAGATTTGCGAAACACTAGGACTGGATTGGCGAGATATTGCACATATTGGTGAAGAGGAAGCCGAATCAGATATCGATGCCTTGGTGCAAGAGGTACGCGAAAAGGTAAAACCCCTTATTCAGGAACGCTGCGGCACGATGCGGGTGCTGGATATGTCCCAGCCAATCGGATTGAATGACATCTACACTGATGTCAACATTCTGGAGAAAATCACTGGACGCAGGCGGCTAGAAATTTCTGAGCTGCTGCAAGGTTTTGACCCAGAATCAGAAGACTTTGACCGCTTTGGATTGAGCAGGGTTACTGAAAAGCGAGTTCCAGGACTAAAGGCTGTAGAGCATTACTCTAAGTTGATGGTTTTGGGTAAGCCAGGGGCAGGAAAAACAACTTTTCTGAAATATCTGGCGATTCGCTGCATCAGTGGTGAGTTTCAAGCAGAGCGAGTGCCAATATTTATTACACTTAAAGATTTTGCTGAAACTCCCGCTCAGCCAGGTTTATTAGAATTCATCACCCAGATGTTTGCTAATTCCGGGGTAACGGATACTCAAATCACTGAAGTGTTAAAGAAAGGGAGAGCATTGCTTTTTCTCGATGGATTGGATGAGGTTAAAGATGAAGATAGCCAGCAGGTTTTGAGGGAGATTAGATATTTTTCTGAACAGTATTACACGAACAATTTTGTTATTACCTGTCGGATAGCAGCACAAGACTATAGATTTGAAAGATTCACTGATGTAGAACTAGCCGATGTAGAAGTTGCCGATTTCGATGATAAACAGATTCAGACGTTTGTAACTAAGTGGTTTAAGGCGAAACAGTTAGATTTAGCTGAACGATTTATGCAACAGCTAAATTTAAATCAGCCAATTAGGGAACTAACCACAAGTCCTCTGCTGCTGACATTGTTGTGTCTAGTATTTGAAGATTCAGGTAATTTCCCTACAAACCGTTCAGAGTTATATCAAGAGGGTATAGCTATTCTATTGAGGAAATGGGATGCTACACGCAGGATTGAGCGAGATCACGTATACAAAAAGTTATCAGTTCATCGCAAGGAGGATTTACTCGGACAAATTGCTTTAAATACTTTTGAGCATGCGGATTACTTCTTTAAGCAGAGAGATGTTGAGCGATATATTGCCGATTACATCCGCAATTTACCTGATGCTCAAACTGACCCAGAAGCCTTACAGCTCGATAGTGAAGTAGTTTTGAAATCTATTGAGGCGCAACATGGGTTACTGGTTGAACGAGCGAGAGGTATTTACTCTTTTTCCCATCTTACATTTCAGGAATATTTTACAGCTAGAGAGATTGTAAACACTTGTAATTTCCACTCATTAGATGATAAACTATTGCACAATTTGGTTAATCACATTACAGAAAAACGTTGGCGGGAAGTCTTTTTGCTAATCGTTGAGTCGTTGCCAAGTGCAGACTGCCTATTGTTGTTAATAAAACAGCAAATTGATGTACTTGTTGCTGATGATAAAAAGTTACAGCAGTTGCTGATGTGGGCAAATCAAAAATCTCTCTCTGTTGAGCTTCCCTACCAGGCAGCAGCCATTCGTGCTTTTTACTTCGCCTTCGCCTTTGACGGATACCCCCGCATCCTAACTACTGGCTATAATCTTACCCGCTTCCTCAACCCAATCCTCTCCCATGCTCTTGACCAAGCCTATGCTCATGACCCCATTTTTGATCTCAACCTCGCTCACGCTCTAGTTCTCGATCTAGCCTTCGCTTACACCTACTTCAAAGCCCTTCGCAGCAATGTTGAGGGCAACAACTTTCATGACTTCTTTTACATTCATACTATTAAGGGCACTCTTTCCAAGATTTGTACTCTCCCCCTCGATCCTAAACTTCAGCAAGTGCTACACCAACTTAAGGAACTAATACCTGACATAAATAGTGATAAGGAAATACTCAAGCAATGGTACGAAGATGAAAGTCAAGCTTGGACTGAGCAATTAAGAGCAATGATGGTTGAGCATCGCAATATTGGACAGGATTGGCAATTCAACGAACAGCACAAGAAATTGCTTCAGCAGTATTACAATGCCAATCTGTTGTTACTGCAATGCCTGAATAGCGATTGTTATGTGAGCCGTGAGGTACGATCGCACATCGAAGACACCTTACTCTTACCCATCGCTGAGATTGAGAAACGGACATACAGAGATTGAGTGCGATCGCATCCTTCCCGAAAAAGCGATCGCTCCGGCTAAAATCCCGTAAGCACACAGATACAATAATCATTGAATAGCTTCAAATAGGTTACATCGTGGCGAGAATCACCCTTGAAGTCCCTGATGAACTCTCCAAACAACTTGAACACATAGGCGATCGCCTTCCAGAATTACTTGCGCTTAGCCTCCAACAGCCAGCACTACCAGCTCACATCTACCGCTACATTCTCAACTTTCTGGCTAGTAAACCTACACCTGAAGAAATTGCTGCTTTCAGCCCTACACCAGAAATGCAAGAACGTTTGCGTATTCTGCTGGCACGAGAACAAGCAGGTGAACTATCCTCTACAGAACGCCTTGAACTGGACGAGTACGAGCAGATTGAGCATCTAGTGATTATGCTCAAAGCTGGTAATTTACCTTACCTATCGAGTACCCCGAACTCGTGAGCTATATTCCTGCTGCACTCCGCCGACTCGTTGAAGAACGAGCCAATTATCAATGTGAGTATTGCTTACATCCTGCAAGTGTTGCCTTTTTCCCCCACGAAGTTGATCATGTCATTGCTCAAAAGCACGGTGGGAAGACTGAGGCTGATAATCTAGCTTTCGCTTGTTGGCGTTGTAACCGCAACAAAGGTACTGATCTTGGTTCATTTGACCCCCAAACTGGAGAATTTAGTTTTCTCTTCAACCCACGAACGCAACAGTGGGCTGAACACTTTAAGCTTGAGGAAAAGACATTAACATTAATAGGCTTAACTATTCAAGGACGAACAACCGTCAACTTACTTAAGTTAAATAGCGATGTACGCATTGCTGAACGACAGCGTTTGCTTTGAACTTTGCTTAAATCATTGCCACTTGCAGATTCTAAAGCGTATTGGACAGATAACAATATCACCCTAAATACATAGTGAAAGAGAATCTACCAAATGCTAGCAACAAGGTGTACAGGATGATTGTACCTTCTTCAAAAAAGTGATCGCATTTCTATCTCATTTACATACTAAATTTCTTTCAATGACTTTGCTTATCTTTTTAAGAAAAAAGACCTACATTTAAACCTTTATTGAAATTCTCCAATTGTAGAGCTAGGTGAATCTAACTGACGTTGTAGTTCAGCTCATTTCCTGCAAGCTTTTTTCTCAACAAATAATCAAACTAAATGCCTATATCCCTCGGCTGACTGGAGGTTTGGCAATATCCCCCTTTAGCACAACGTCAAGCCTAACCTGTTGTTGTTAAGTTAGCAGTAGATAAGAAGACAATTTTAGCGTAAGGGAGTTAAGGATATTATGATGAATACCAACGGACAATTTTTTGACGAGTATAACAACAACGTGGAACCCATTCCACCAGTAGTTCACTCTGATGATTATGTGGAACCTGCTATTACGGTTCAAGCTGAAGACGCTTTAGATGAGGCAGAAGGCGAGGCAGGAGCGGGTAATATTGCGGCTGGAGTAGCCGGAGCAGCAATTGGTAGTGTAATTGGTGGCAGAATCGCTGGTAGAAAAGGTGCAGTTATTGGTGCTGTTGCGGGTGCAGTAGCAGGTGGTTTTGCAGCTAAAGCGACACCCGACGATGCAGGGGAAAAGCTTAAGAACGTTACTGAAAACGCAGCAGAAAAAGTGAAAGATGCGGCTGAACACGCCAAGCCATCACTCGAAAGTGCAGCAGATAAAGTAAAAGATGCCGCGCTCAACACCGCAGACAAGGTTAAAGAGGCTGCTGAAAAGGCTAAGCCTTCAATAGAGAACGCCGCAGACAAAGCAAAAGAAGCAGCTAGCAACACAGCAGATAAGGTTAAAGATACGGCTGAAAATGCTAAACCCTCAATAGAGAATGCTGCCAATAAAGCAAAAGAGGCAGCTAACAACACAGCAGATAAGGTTAAAGATACGGCTGAACAGGTCAAGCCATCGGACAACATTCAAGATGTTCACTCTGCTGATGTAAAAGAGCGAATCGTCATTGAACCAACGGCGGATGTTGTGACTGAACCAAGCTTCGTTGCTGGTACAGGGACTTATCTGGGAAGCGAAGTTGCTCCCATGGATCTTTACGAAGAGGAAGAGATAGTTACACCTGAAGTCGAAAGACAAAACATCTACACTCGTGAACCTGAGCAACGTTTCTAGTAGTTCATCCAGGCAAAAATGCAGGGTTATCTTTAACTTCCAGTAACCTCTGTAGGGGCGCACAGTTGGGCGCCCCTACCCTAATTTTTTGATAGCCCACCTAATCCCCAATCCCCTTCACAACGCGATCGCAGGACGATTGGTACTCCAAGGCTTAGCCGCTTCTATTTGTGCCGCTAGAGCAATGATTGTTGCCTCAGCCGCGGGACGTCCCACAAGTTGAACCCCTACAGGTAAACCATTCGTATCAAAACCAGTAGGAATTGCGATCGCAGGTAATCCCGATGCATTAAAGGGTGGACAGGGCGCAATCCAACTAATAATTTTCTGCAATGTCTCTTCGGGATTCAAATCAGCCCACTCGCCAACGCGAATCGTTGGAAACAGATACGTTGGCAACACCAAAACATCATAGGCTTCAAAGAACATCACAACCCGTCGTGCAACAATCTGCATTTGGGAAACAGCTTGCAGATATTCTCCAGCCGAACCCGATTGCTCAGCAATCCAGCGATTCATCGGGGAGAGTACCTCATTAGGAATCCCCGCCGTTGTCACACCCGCTTGCCAAATCTTGATAAACGGTTCAATTAAACCTGTGAAGTCTGGGCAACCCTGTTCTACGATATGCCCCATGCCTTCCAACTGTTGCACCGTCTCTTGCACGGCTTGCTGGCATACCGTTTGCGCCTCACCAATTGGGGGAAGTGACGTTGTAAAAGCAATCCGCAACTGTCCTGGCGGTTGACGTGCTGCATCGATAAAGGAGTTCTCTGGTGCAAGCACCCAGTAAGGGTCACCTGTAACATAACCCGACATCACATCCAGCAGTGCCGCAGCATCGGCAACAGTACGAGCAATTGGGCCATTCGTGGAAATGCCACTTTGATAATCACCCACAGGTGCCCAAGTCACCCGACCCCGTGAGGGCTTAATCCCTACCAATCCACAGCAGAACGCTGGCCCCCGAATCGAACCCCCAGCATCAGAACCTTGGGCAATGGGAGACAACCCAGCCGCTACCGCCGCTGCTGCACCACCACTCGACCCCCCAGCCGTATAGTCCAGATTCCAAGGATTGCGAGTTGGTGGAAACCCAGGTGCCTCACTGTAAGGCAATGAACCCAGTTCTGAGGTTGAAGTTTTACCGAGAATCGTAAACCCTGCCCGCTTAATTCGCATCACCACCCCATCATCGTAGGTAGCGATTTTATCCTTCAAAACGTTCACACCATAAGTGCAGCGAATCCCTTCAACGGCGTTGAGGTCTTTAATCGCAATTGGTACACCAAAAAATGGTGGCAAGTCTGAATTACTCTTGCTCAGTTGCTCAGTCTTAGCTTTTGCATCAGCGATCGCTTGCTCAGCTGCTACGGTGAAATAGCTACCTAGCTTGGAATCTAGGCGTTGAATGCGCTCCAGATAAAGCTCTACTAACTCCAATGGTGACACTTCGCCTTGACGGATGAGCTGTGCTTGTTCTAAGGCTGAAGCAAACGCTAAATCAATTTTATTCATGATTTTCTGAGTTGGAGAAAACAGCTACGGCTGACTAGGACTAGATAGAGATTTGCTATGTGCAAATGCTTAGAGGTCATATTCTAAACAAGGCACCCGCCAACTAGTCGAGTGCCTTCAACAGCGTTGCAGTTTCCAGTGATTGTGACACTTGTCAAGCGATCGCTCAACCTTCAAAAGTGCGAAATGATAGATTGGGAATCTCTAAAGCCCAGCAATAGTCTACTATCTCAAAAAATCTCCAGTAGCCGGAACCCTTGTTTTATCAATCGTAACCCTCGAACCATTTGGATAATAGTAAGTTGTGGAACCATCCCCATTTCTTATAGTCACGTTCGGGAAAACCACTTCACCTTGTGGCGTGGTAATCGAACCGGATGATCTAACACGCGAACCGTAGGGATAAGAACGGTTAGTGCCATACCGATTTTGCACACCTGGATTTATTCGCTCAATCGGGTCGTTTAAGAGAGTCCGATTCGGGTTTGGATTGGTTCTATTGAAGGGTTCATTCTGGGAATAAGCAGGCAAGGCGATTAAAGTACTAAAGCCCAGTATCCCTAGCCAACCTGTCAGGATTCTGATGTAAGCCAGCATATTGATTAAACAACTTATGTCTAGATCTCTAGCCTAATTTCGTCAGCATTAAGAAACACCACTCCATTGGGTGAGCTACCGGAAACTTTCCTATTTAGAGCCATAGTAGGGTGCGTCACGACGCACCCTACTACAACTAAGATTTGTTCTTTGTTGTTAGGTGTTTTTATTTTTTACAACGTATTAACAAAATCCAATAAATGATGAGCTAACTGTAACTTGCTACAAGGTGAAATCTCTACTTGGCGTCCTTGGTTATCGAGAAAGATCGCTTGATTGGTATCACTGCCAAAACCTGCATCTGGTTGGTCAATGGGATTAGCCGCGATCGCATCTAGCTTCTTCTGTTTCAACTTCTGCAATGCTGGCTTGACAATATCACCAGTTTGTGCAGCAAACCCAATCAAACGTTGATGGCGCTGCTTGCTTTGTCCCAACTCTGCCACAATATCCGGCACAGGTTCTAAGGGTAAGGACGTCGGGAGTAATTTCTTCGGTAACTTCTCGGTAGCGTATTCTGCTGGTTTTACATCTGCCACCGCTGCCGCCATTACAATCAAATCAGCCTCTGGAAAGCATCCAAGCATCGCCTGTTGCATTTGGGCAGCACTCACCACGGGAATGGCTCGAACCCCCTCTGGGACTTCCCAAGTAGCTGGTGCGTGAACTAGCGTTACATTGGCTCCCCGATGCATCGCTGCTTGTGCCAAAGCCAGCCCCATTTTGCCCGTAGAGGGATTACCAATAAAGCGTACAGGATCGAGATGTTCTCGCGTTCCTCCTGTACTGATTAGGACTCGCTTACCCACTAAATCTCGCTTACCGCCCGTGTGCAACAATGATTCAACCGCTGCCAGAATCTCGGCGGGTTCTGCCATGCGTCCCGAACCAACGCGATCGCACGCTAATAGTCCTGCTCCAGGCCCAACACTGTGATATCTTTGCTCACTCAACAATTGTTGCCAATTTCGCTGCACTGATAGCTGTTCCCACATTTGGGTATTCATCGCTGGTGCTAGCAGTATCGGGCATTCAGAAGCTAACACTGTATTCGTCAGCAAGTTATCCGCCAAACCGTGTGCTAGCTTTCCCAAGGTGTTAGCCGTTAGCGGTGCAATGACAAAGACTTCCGCCCATTCCCCCAACTCAATATGCACAGGGCGATCATGAATCGGTTGCCAAAATCCCTCATCGGTATACGCTGGATGACGTGAGAGCGTTGTTACCGTTAGGGGAGTAATAAACTCTTGAGAGGCTTCGGTAAGAATTGCCCTAACCTTTGCTCCTGCCTTAAACAAAGTAGAAACAACCTCACAAACTTTATAGGCGGCGATGCCGCCGCCTACACCAATTAAAACTCGTCTACCACGAAGTATCTGCATAGATATTAGTAGGAGTAAAGAGCTAAGCGATATTGGCTGCAAGAGGCAAGACTTCAATCGCTAATCTGTCATGAGGTTCTCAGCTCACAACTTATCACTCTTCAACTCATTACTTTACTTACGCTTCGTCGTAACCTTCCAAGTCGAGTAAATAGAGATATGGTTCGGCTAACTCTGGACGTTGAAACGCCAGCGCCCGGAGTAGATGCCAATCATCCAGCCCTTCAAAGGCACTAGCATAATCATCCCGCTCTAAACGTGCAGCGAGTTCTGCAACGTCATCTACTGTGAGAGCCGAAATTTCACGCCGGGAAATGGTTAAAGTTGCCATCGCTAACGCCTCCCTTAACTAGCATCTATGTGAAACGCTGTACAGATTTAACAGCCGTTTTTATATTATCGCCATTTCCTGGCAGGACTATGTTTAAATACTACAAAGTATTATGTAAAGTAATGATGAGGTTTTGGTTTTAGCGTTGAGTTATTCATTAATGAATGAAAAACGAAAAACTCATCCTTCTCAACTCTTAACCACTAGTCAGAGATTTACCAGGATAAACTCTCGGATTACTTCTAAAACATCTGGTAGTATCTCATGCCCCATCTCAAATTCTTTGTATTGCATGGGTGTTCCTAAACCCATTAAGTGATCCCTGACTCTTTGCGCTGCACTTAGGGGCACAACATTATCGTGTTTACCATGCACAATTAAGACTGACGGCAATGGTGGCTCAAGTTCTTGAGGTGTCCGATGGAGATAACCGCTCAGGCAGATTAATCCTGCTAGTGGTAAGGTTAAGCCGACATCTAGGGTCATGGCTCCACCTTGAGAAAAGCCACATAAAACTGTCGATGCCAGAGGAATGTCTGTTAGATTCTCCAAAGATTGAAGCCATTCTGTTAGCATTTCCTGACTTTGGGTTAATCCCTTGTAGTCTTCCCGTTCAAGGTCATACCACATCCTGCCCTCTGGAACTTGAGGGTGAAGAAATGGCGCATTAGGAAGTAAGAACTGATAATTGGGCAAGTTTAGGACTGACGCCAGAGATGCCACGTCTTGGGCATTGGCACCCCAACCGTGCAAAATCACGATTAACCCAGCAGGTACCTGACCTGTTTCTGGGGGAATTGAAATAAAGTCGAGAGACAGGGCCTTACTCCAGAAGAATGCAACTCACCGATCAATATATTTTTGAAGCTGTCATTCTAACAGGATAATGTGGTAATTGTGCAAGAAAATCACCAATCAGAGATATCCTTGAAACTGTCGTTGTTCAGAATCAAATGGCGATCGCGATCAAAAGTAATTGCTCCTTCACTGCGTAGCTTGCTCAACAGTCGTGTCACTGTCACTCGTGTGGTTCCAATCGCATTCGCTAGGTTCTGATGGGTTAGCCGCACTCCTAAACGAGTCCCTTCCTCCACAGGTTGACCAATTTCCCGCTTCATCAGCATCAGCAGATGTTGCAAACGGTCTTCTACTCGGCGTTGACCGGATATCGCTAGGAGTGCCTCTGTTTGACGCATCCGGCGAACCAACTGCGGTAATATTACTTGCGCTAGTCGTGGGGAAGCATTCACTTCAGCTAAAGAAAACCAAGTGAGATGGACATCAGACAGTGCTGTTGCCTGATAGCTTTGTAGCAGGGAAAACCAATGACCAAAGAACGTTGAAGGTTCTGCCCAACCTAACCATATTTCCTCTCCATTCTGGCAAAGTGTAGTTAGCCGCACTAAGCCCTGGCAGACTTGCCATATACCTTGAGATACCAGAGGGATTTCTTCCCCTTTGGCATAAAAATGCAAGCGGCGTCCTTCATTCGGTTCGCGTTGATCGATTTCGAGAATTGCTCTGGAAGCTTGGGGCATGAGGTGCAACGTTTTCCAGTTTTTCAACAACTGGCTTAGATAGCCAGCCTCAATGTAAGCTACTCAGGTAAAGACTCGGTAATCACGAGATTAAGTGATTAATATTACAAAAATCTTGTTGAGGTGAGTTGAAAGACTATTCGGAAGGGCTTCTAGGCAATAGGCTAGACGGATTGGGCTTTTCTTCCCATAGCCTCTAGCCCTTTTCCGATCAGGTAAAAATTATTGCTCAACACCGCCTGAAGTGTCACGGACTGTTGTTGAAACAGGTTGCAGCACTGCCAGATGAAAGTCTTTCCTCACTTGAGGATTGAGATAGCGCTGTTGTAAACGCTGCCACTCCTGCCATGCTTGGTAACGAGCTTCGGTTAGCTGAGCAGCAAGTGTTGGCAGTTGAACGGTAATCTCTGAGTTGAGGGTATCAGCAAGAAAACCTGCCAAGACGAAGCTGTCTTGAATCTCCCCTAAAATCCTTTGGATTTCTTTGATGTCGTTGAGATAGTCCTGATATGTAGAGCTGTAAAAGTCTGTAAATAGCTCCATCTGATAGCGTACTCGCTTGGCTTGCTTACGCAGACTATGAACCTGATCTCCGTGAGTGTTTAAAAGTTGCACCACGCTGTCTGAGTTAATAGCACTGGGAATTTCTATCTCTCCAGCTTCGAGTTTGACCCCAACTAGCCAAGCTGGACTGAGAAAGAATTTACTCACTGAGGGGAGTAGCAAATCTGGCAAGATTTCGTAGATTGAGATTTCAGACAACTCTCCGTAAGTCGGTTCCTCTAGCCAATCTTTGAAGGCTCGCTTCAGTTTCGGATAGGGTTGCTCTTTGAGGGTACTCTGAACTTGCTCAAGGGACTTTTGACGCTGCTTTTCTAGCGTCGATAAAACTTTCTTGAGAGTGCCTTGTTCTTGCGTTGGTAGTGCTGGAAGGTAATGATTTTTGAGAGCATCTTGCAGTACGTCGATGTCCCGTAGTTCGCCTAGCCGTCTGGCAACTTTGGCAATTTTTTTCTCTTGGGCAGCTTTTGGCAAGTCTAGGGCGGGTGCGAAACCTGTTACGGCTGTACGCAAACGCCGCATCCCCACGCGCATCTGGTGTAAAGCTTCTGGGTCTTTATCTTTGAGAACGTCGCTTTCGTGTTTGTTCGTTTTCTGGAAGTGTTTTTGTAGTGCCAGATAAGCCCAATCACCGAAGGTTTTTGGGTCTGAGTTTTTAGTTTTTGTCATTTGAGCAGATGCTGGCTTTTAATGGTGAATTTGAATTAAAAGCCTATTTAATGAGGATGTATAGGCTAATCCTCTACTATACTATGTTTTTGACTCAATGCTTGTAGTAGAAATTACTTAATACCAAGGTGGTTGTGTGATGTCTAACGGACGAGAAACCCATAGGTCATAGCGGGTTGATGTTTCGCCCGTATGGAGATGCTTGACAAAAGGCTTACCTGTCCAGATTTGGCAGCTACAAACAGGTTTCGGCTCTTGCATTTCAAATCCACCGTTGGTAGTCGCTAGTTTGAAGAATTCAATATGCCAATGCGCGGGTTCAACGGCGATATGACCAAGATCTGTCTTGTCTTTCGCTGAATTGGAATGCCGATTATCGCGCTTGATGGCGGTGGGCAAAAAGTCGATATCAAGTAAATAAGACTCAAATCCCTGCTGACGGGCAAAGGCTAGGACTTCCTGCCAGCCATGAACAGGCAGACGATCGCCTTGGCGGTGGCAGTGTTGGCTAAAGCAGTATCCTCCAAATAGCCAGACGAGTTTTTCTAAGATGCTTTCGAGGCGATCGCGATCGCGTGTCATCAGTTCGACATCTTCGGGGAGGAGAAGGCGATCGGGTACGCACCACCAATACTCCCAAGACACCTCGTGATCTAAGGGTATAGTTCGCTTAACCACGCCAGGAATGCGATCGCGCCGTTGCACCTCCCGCACTTCCTCAGCATTTTGGGTATCAGGAATCGGCAATTCTAGATTTTGCTCTAGAGGATGTTTTGGTGCGATCGTGATTTCATCAGGAATAAAAGAGTCAAAGTCAATCATCAATCATCCTCTCAAGTCTTTGGTGCCGACAGCTTGCTCATTGCTTACCATAAAAGGTTGAAAATAGTAACTCTCGCTTGCCTAGTTTGCCACGCAACCATTATCTTTAAAGGATAAGTTTTTTAGACGCACTAACTACACCGAACACAATCCTTCTGTATGATGCCGAGCCAAGACTTGGGAGCAGCAGAGTCCATCGGGGCAATTAATACAAGAGACTTTTCCAGCCTAATGCCGAGACCTGGCTGGAATTGGAGCCGTCCTACAAAAGATAGATTTTTGTAGCGGTTGCTACAGCAGGAATGTAGTGAACTCAAGTAGCGAATAGCCATTATTTACTGCTTCCGTTTCACAAGAAATCGTGTAGTAGTGCAGTGTTAGGGGAGGTGACATAGGCTGAGCTGTCAAAAAAAGCTTTCTGCGTTTGACAAACATCATGGATATCATGAATCGCGGCTCCACTAAGAGTTGCCATTACTATCGCAGGCTTGGAACACTCAGTCTTAGTACAACTCGTAGGTTAATCAGGAAACGACCTTTAGTTAGCGAGGCTGTTCTAAAGGGAAGGCAAAGGTTTCAGATTGACGACTTGCTTCACAAAACGTCCCTTGTTTCCTTTTATTGACATCATTGTTTCCATCACTTTTCCCCTTTTAACTGTAGAGCCATCAGCCAAGCGTGATGATTCTTGGTTAAACCAATCAAGAATTTACCCTTGGCTCACTACCGCCTTCAATTAGAAGGGATTGAAATCGTACTCATTTCCAAAAAACTATTAGCTAACCCCTGCCACATGAACTTTCTTTTTATCCCAAGTTGCAGTCTAGTGCAGCATTTGACGCGGAGCTTTCCGCTTTTGGTTCCCCGTGTCTTGGCATCAAATATCACAACAGAATGCAACTGGGTATTAGAAAATCATGGCGAACCTGGGGCTGATTAACAGCCAATAAAATCAGGCAATTTTTATGAAAGCCAGTGAATTTTCAAGTGAAGATGTACTTTTGAGTCGGCATGAGACAGGAGAAAAAAATTTCTCCGGTGCCAATCTCATTGGAGCCGATTTAAGTGAAGTTAATCTCAATCGAGTCAATTTAACTTCAGCCCGTTTGAAGGGAGCAGATTTAACAAAGGCTAAACTCATTAGAGCAAATCTTAGCAATGCAGATTTGCGGTTTGCCAATCTTAAGGGCGCTCAATTGATTGAGACAACTCTTTCACGAGCTGACTTGACGAAAGCAATACTCAGTGAAGCAGATTTGAGTGGAGCGATTCTTTCTGGAGCTATTCTCTGTGGAGCAGATTTGAGGGCGGCTACCTTAATTGGCACTAGTCTAGTTTCCACTAGACTCAAAGGCGCAAAACTGACAAAAGCAAACTTGACTGGGGCAACACTCAGTCGAGCGATTCTTGTACAAGCCGACTTAAGAAAGGCAACGCTGAGTCGAGCGATTCTTAGTGAGGCTGACTTAAGTGGGGCAAATCTGAGTGGAGCGAGTTTGATGCGAACCTATTTGCATCGAGTGGACTTGCGGGGAGCCAATCTGGAAGATGCAGACTTGAGTGAAGCTGACCTTAAGGGCGCAAACCTAAGTGGGGCAAATCTGAGTGGGGTTGACCTACGAGGTGCAGACTTAAGGGAAACTAATTTGAGTGGTGCTGACCTCAGTGGGGCTGATTTGCAAGGCGCTAATCTCAGTCTGGCGAGTCTCAAGGGACTACTCCTAAAGAAAGCGAATCTCCGGGGGGCAGAACTGAGCAAGGCAAACTTGTACAAAGCAAACCTCTATAAAGCGAATCTCTCAGGGGCAAATTTGCTTGAAGCTAATTTACGGGATGCTAACCTGAGTCAGGCAAATCTGCTACGGGCGGGTTTGCTGCTAACTTATTTGACGGGAGCAAACCTTAGTGGCGCAAATCTCAGTGGTGCTAACTTAATCGGCGCAAATCTGAGTGAAGCCAATTTGAGTGATGCGGCTTTGGAAGGGGCAATTATGCCCAACGGTACAACCTATAGTTAAACGGCTTCGATTCCCGTTTTCTAGCCCCCAATCAACACTATATCGGTGTTTGTTGGGGGTTGATGTTTGCTACATATCTAAAGGAAAAATCTTCTATCAACTCAAATGCCTACACAGATGAGCCAATGTTTTAGGGAATTGGTACTACTCCTGATTTTCGGGCTGCACTCCAAGAATTAACAGCATCGCCTCCCTGTTCTTTTGCCTGATGCAGTGCTTGTTCAGCCGCAGTAATTAGCATCTTTGGAGAATACTCATAGCTAGGAATAATACTAGCTACTCCGAAACTCGTGGTGAGATATTGGCTAGCTGGAGGATTTGTTGGAATTTGTAATGCTTTCACTCCCTGACGAATTTCTTCTGCTATTCGGACAGCCCCTTCAGCTTTTGTCTGCGGCAGTATGATAATGAATTCCTCAAAACCATAACGTGCTACTAAGTCCGCAGGATGGCTTGCTGCCTTGAGAATCATTTGGGCAACTTTCTGTAAACATCTATCACTAGCTTGGTGACCGTAGGTATCGTTATAAACGTTAAAAAAGTCGAGGTCACAAAGAATGACAGATAAAGAAGCTTGCTCCTGCGCCATACGTTGCCACTCTTGCTCAAGATAGGCTTCAAAACAACGGCGCTTTGCAACCTGAGTCAGGCAATCCAAGAAAGTTAGGTGCTGTAACTCTCTACTCACTTTAAAGGAACAATCTAGTTCTTCACTTTGCTGCCATCCGCCTAAAGGTGGATGATATCCAGGAAGAAATTGACTACTCCAATGTTGTGAAGAAGCTTGAGTTTCTAAAATATTTTCTATGTCTGGCATCTCTTGGTGACATTGGCTACAAAACCAGTAGCTTCTCTTGTAGGAGACATGACGAAGTAAAGGATGGGAACAGCAAGGGCATAAATGTCTATTCATAGTAGTTTTTATCACTTTCTCTGAAAAGCTAGAATGGATGTGTCAGATTTGTTGACTTAGTAACCTTATTTATCTACTTATATTTTCCTTGTTTTTATAACAATAAAGATGTAGTTATTAGAATATTTATTGATAAGTATTAACTTGATACGGAATTAGGTCAATAGATGCAAAACCTCAAAGAAAGAGGCTGTTGCATTATTTAGCGATCGCTTTTCTGTCGGCAAGAATTTTTATCAACTCCAGAGGGGTGCCTACTCTCGCCATAGCTACGCTATGGCGGCTAGGGTTTTTAATCGAGGGTAAACTGAGTCCTGCGCTCAAAACTTCAATCAGACGAGTTTGCCCTGATTTAATCGACGATGCTCAACAACCCATGCCGAACGCCGTAAAACACCCGATCAATTAGTGTCCGCTCTTGTTCATTCAGTGTTTCATCCCTGAGTAAGGCAAATCTCAACAGTTGCTGATCGGTGTATGTAATTCTACGATGCATTAAAATTTGGGCAACGAGTTCCTCAATACTAACTTTGGTAGAACGCAATTTTTGTGGAAATACTTGAGCTGACATAGTATTTTCCAGAGTAAGTTTTTTCTACTCTTAATATGAGGTCTTCCTGAAGATGATTCTGTGATCCCAAAGTGGCAATAAAAGTGACACAAAGCCAACTTGATCTGTGATGTATGTCACTACAACAGACAGTATGTAAAGAAATTTGACCAAAAATCGAGGTGGGAAGAGTCGTAGTTATAATTAATTTCGCTTAACTACTTAAAATCATCACTCTGTGGCAAAAAAGAATGAGCGAAAATTGCTGCTTGAGTGCGATCGCGTAAATTCAACCGAGTCAAAATATTCGTTACGTGATTTTTGACCGTTCCTTCAGAAATATATAAAGACTGAGCAATTTCCCGATTACTCGCTCCCTTGGCAATCAACTGTAAAACATCCTGTTCTCTAGGTGTCAAGTCATCCCAACTTGGTGGTGGTGCTGGCGAGGCGGTTGGCACTTTTGCAATAATTTTCTCAACTAATCCCGGTGCTAGCTGAGTGTAACCCTTATGAATCGCTCGAATTGCAGCAGCTAACTCTTCGGAGGGCGTATCTTTGAGCAAATATCCCATCGCCCCATGACGTAACGCGGCGGCTACATATTCATCATCATCAAACGTTGTCAGCACTAAAATTTTTGTACCTGCAAACCGTTTGGTAATTTCTCGCGTTGCGGCTACCCCATCCATAAACTGCCTAAGTTTTTCATTAGCACTTACAAGTTTTTCTCGACTCTGACGCTCAGTCAGTAGAGCATTCATTAATAGCAGCACAAAGGCTAAACTTAAGCCAAATAAAAGTGCATAGCTCAAGAGGAAAAAACGCAATTTATTTTGCAGAACGGGGCGTGCAAGAAAGTTTTGAAACCAGCGTAACAGTGTTAGCAAAAATAAAGAAAATGATAAACTTGTAATGACTAAACGCCCTGGTAATTGAAAGATTAAACAACTGCGAATGACAAGCACAATGTAAGGGAAGGGAAAGAGCCGCATTCCTCCTGCAAATGTGGTTACTGAAATCAAGAGAATTTCCAGACAAGTGTATATTAGCTTGTGAATATGCTTCCCTGTCGGTAGTCTCAAACCAATTGCCCCATAGGCGGCAATACTTGAAAATGTTAACAGTGGCAACCGAGGAATTCTGCGAAACGGGTAAGGTGAAACTTCAGAGAGAGCAGCAACAGCCAGTAGTATCCACTCTCGATAGAGCAGAAACCGAAATGGATGGTTGTGGATTTGTATGGGTCGGCTCATCAGGAACTCTTCGGTTTTATTTAGGATAAAAATCCCAGCTAATAATTGTTTGATGGTTAATCATTTAACTCTATAAGGAGGTAAATCTAGGGTCGTGGACAACATTAGACTAATGGGTTGTCTTTTAACCCATGACTATAGTCATGATGTAGAACATGACTTTTTGGATATGTGATCTGACGGTTGAAATTTCTATGATGATGACATCGAACAAAGGCTCTTACAGGAGATTACAGATGAAACTCAAATTAATGCCTATGTTAGTTGGTGGAGCCGCTGCACTCGCCCTTGTTGCTACTCCCTTCGTTCTCAAAGCCGATGCCAACACTTCTGAGCAACCCTTACTAGCGCAAGCACAACGTCAAGGTCAAGGTCGGTATGCAGGACTAGACCTTACCCAGGAACAACAAGACAAAATTGCTCAAATTCGGCGGGAGACGCGATCGCAAATTGAAGCACTCCTCACACCAGAGCAACAGGAGCAACTAAAAGCCCTCAGACAGAACAACCGACAGCAGCAACGAGAAGCATTCCGAGCCGCTCGCGAGGCAGTGAATCTCTCTGACACTCAGATAGCTCAAATGCGAGAGATCAGAAAGTCTGCAAGAACCGAGATTCAAGCTATTCTAACTCCACAACAACAGGAACAGTTGCAACAAAACATCCAAGAGCGGCGTCAGCAGCGAAACAGTAACACTAATTAAGCTGTCATGCATTTAAGAAAGTGATACGCACTCATGGGACAAAGGTTAAAGGGAAACCAGCCTTTCCCTTTTCCCCTACTCTTGCTCTCTACTACATTTGAACGCAACTTGGTATTAGTCCTATTTACAGGCTCAGATCGCTTGTATAGCTGTCGCCATAAATGTTAGGACATTAGCAGGAGCTTGCGTTCCTGAGCTAGAGCCGATTTGACCAAAAGCTGACCGCTGAAAGCTGACTGCTGATTGCTATAGCATAGGTTGAAGTAGTAGATGAAAATGAGATTGAAAGTCTGTAATGAAAAAAGCATTGTGGTCGAGTCTGTTGCTTTTGTTGTTGCCACTGGTAGCTTGCTCACCGCAACCAATCAGAACTTCAACAACAGGTAAAACCGAAGCAAAACCCCTAGTTATGGGTGCGATTCCAGACCAAGACCCACAAAAGTTGCAGCGACAATACGAAAAGCTAGCAAGCTATCTGGAGAAAGAACTGGGTGTACCAGTGGAATATAAGCCAGTAACTGACTATGCCGCAGCCGTGACTGCCTTTAAAGTTGGCGATGTGCAGTTGGTTTGGTTTGGGGGATTAACGGGTGTTCAGGCACGGTTACAAGTGCCAGGTGCAGACGCGATCGCACAGCGGGATGTCGATGAGCAATTCCACAGCCTCTTCATTGCTAACAAGCAGAGTGGGCTAACCCCAATTAAAGATACTGCCGAACTCCAGCAGCTTAAAGATCGTACCTTTACCTTTGGCAGTGAGTCTTCCACTTCTGGGCGTCTAATGCCGCAATACTTCCTGGAACAAGCTGGTGTCAAACTGGAAAACTTCAAAGGTCAACCCGGTTTTTCTGGCGATCATGATAAGACAATCAAACTGGTTGAAGCTGGCACCTACGAAGTGGGGGCTGTGAATGAAAAAGTTTGGCAGAAGCGAGTTGCTACCAAAGAAGTAGACCTAAGTAAAGTTGATGTGATTTGGCGATCGCCTGCCTATTACGATTACCACTGGGTAATTAATCCAGATGTCACAGATTCATACGGAAAGTATTTTATCAAGAAAGTGCAGGATGCTTTTTTGAAACTAGACCCTAATGTGCCAGAACACAAGGAAATTCTCGATCTGTTTGAGGCGAAGAAGTTTATTACCACTCAAAATTCCAACTACACTCAAATTGAAGAGATTGGGCGGAAAATTGGCAAGATTAAGTAATTGTCAATGTGAGAGTGTTATGGCAGTCGCCAACGCAACTCTTGACTCTCACCAAATACTGAAACCAAGACCCGTCAATCTTTCCGCTTCTGCCTTCTGCCCTCTGCCTTTTGCTATAGATGGAGACAAGCTTCAAACGAGCCGAGATATCTGATATAGAAATCCTGATGGAGTTCATCCGGGAGTTCTGTGAGGTCGATCATCATCCATTTGATGACTCTAGTATTCGTGTTGCCTTAGCAAAAATTGTGAGCGATGAGTCTCTAGGGAGAGTGTGGTTAATCCAACACAATAACCAAGCGATCGGGTATATTGTCCTGACGTTTGGCTATAGTTTGGAATACCGAGGGCGTGAAGCCGTTATTGATGAAATTTACATCCGCGAGGGTCATCAGGGGCAAGGAATAGGCAAAAGAGCTATAGAGTTTGTAGAAGAAGTTTCTCCGTCTCTCGAAATAAAAGTCCTTCATTTAGAAGTTGAGCGGGAAAATACTGCCGCCCAAAACTTTTATCGGAAGGTGGGTTTTGAAGCTCAGGATAGCTATTTGATGACCAAATGGATAGCAACCTGAGTGGTGAAATGAACTCAAGTTTACCTATCTTTGAACTGAAAAACGTTACACAACAATTTGGGAGTTTTCAGTCGTTAGTTGATATAAATTTGCAAATTCAAGCAGGCGATCGCGTTGCACTGGTTGGTTCTAGTGGGGCAGGGAAAAGCACCCTGATTAGTTTGCTCAACGGTACACTATTACCAACACAGGGCGAAGTTTGGGTACTCGGTCGCAACCTTGCTCAGCTTCGCCCAAAGCTGCTGCGCCAAGTCCAACGGCAGATTGGGACAGTTTACCAGCAATTTCATTTAGTCGATAACTTGCGGGTGATTCACAATGTGAATGCTGGACACCTCGGTCGTTGGTCGTTTCTGAAAGCTGCTGCCTCACTCATGGTTCCAATGGATGTTGAAACGGCTTTCAAAGCGTTGGCACAGGTTGGAATTCCCGAAAAGCTGTATGAACGCACTGATAAGCTTTCTGGTGGTCAACAGCAACGAGTTGCGATCGCGCGTGTCCTTGTCCAAAATCCTACAGCTATCCTTGCTGATGAACCGATATCCAGCCTCGATCCAGAACGCAGCCGTGAGATTATGGACATATTGCGCCAACTAAGTCAGGACACAGGCAAGACATTGGTTACCAGCCTTCACGCGATCGAGTTTGCTCGTAGCCATTACCAACGCATTATCGGTCTGCGACAGGGACGCATTTTGTTTAATACACCTGCTGAAGCCCTGTCAGACTCGATGATTGAAGAGTTGTATCATCTTTCGAGATAAAACTAAACTCACCGTTACGGCTTTCCTGATGTGCTTTCTGAGTCCAACTATCATTGGACAACGGCTCATCAGAAATTTTGGGATAAAACGGATGGGGAGGTTCCTGGGCAAATAAGGCAGAACCTTGGTCATGGGATTTAACCAAGTTGACTAGCCAAGGCAAAAAGTCTAGAATCTCCTCCGGAAGAAGGGTTAACTCAAAGTGCCAATCCTGATTAAGTCCTTGATGGTCTCTTCTCCACTTTGTAGCTGTAGCCACACCGCCACCTTTATTAAGAGATAACCGAAGAATAAAAGGACGCTCAGGGATTAATTGATCAGGTGCAGTGTGAACATAAATACGCAAATAATTCAGTCGTTGCTGGTCATCTATCCAAGATGCCATTGGAGGATTACCAGTGGATGAACTACCGTTAGTAACGTTCACTGGTACTTCCATCGCTGCGGCAAATAGAGAGTAGAACTCACGCCTTAGCTGAGAGATAATGCGTATCGCTTCTGGAGTCATGGTTACTGGACCTTTTGGAAAAACATATGCTAAGTGACTCTTTTTATAACTACTGAAGAGCTTGAGCCAAATAGCCTTTCATCTCGTTTACCATTTAGAGCGGGAATGTCTCTTAGATTGCTTGTGCCTTGCAATTAGTTTGCGCTTGCGTTTTTCAAGAGGCGTTTCAAAGTGGCGATGCTTCCTCATGTCGGGAAAAATTCCTGCTCTAGAAACTTGTCGCTTAAATCGACGAAGAGCTGACTCAATTCCTTCGTTTTCGCCAAGAATTACTTGGGTCATCTGTTTTCCTCCATTGCCTTAGTTAGTAGCGTTTTTTGTACTGAGTAATCCAGTAAGCCGGTGTATAAAAAAGGACAGACTCGGAGCCTGCCCTTTAGACCTCAGAGCTAAATTTTTAGTCTCAAGACTCTTAGTTGTAGTTGCGCCGAGACGTTCTATTGTTGTTGCCCCAGTTACCACCGCCACCACCAGATGGTTTTCTATCTTCGCGAGGCTTAGCCTTATTTACCTTCAGATCACGCCCCATCCATTCAGCACCATCAAGTGCCTCAATTGCAGCCGCTTCTTCTGCCTCTGATGCCATTTCGACAAATGCAAAACCTCGGACTCTCCCCGTTTCGCGGTCTGTGGGTAGTTGAACCCGACTCACAGTTCCGTACTCTGCAAAGACCTGGCTGAGATCTTCTTGGCTGACCTCATAGGAGAGGTTCCCGACGTAAATTGACATAAATGTCTCCAAATCAGAGGGTGTAGAGAACTAGATTCGGAGAGAGGCTTGTCAATGCTAAAGAGCAAACTACGCAGCCGAATTTAAGCTTCCCTGGACATATTAACACACCAAGGAGAGGTAGGGTGGGAGAAAGAAGGCATAGGAGCTATAGGCTAGATCGATGGACATGAGCGAGTGTTTTTGGATGTGATATGAGACGAAATCTAAATCATCTATCATATCCTCTCCCTCATCGCCCCTCACTCCTCAACGTTAGAAGCTTGTGGGGCTTAGTATTAGTAGCCTCTCTTGTCTGGTCATTGCACACAGCAGGTTTATTTCAGGGGGATCTGATTAACCAAGGGGGCTGGACACTTGTCCTACGTTTTCTTGCTGCGGCTATTCATCCTGAACTGAGTGCAGAATTACTGAAGCTGACACTGGAGGCATCCCTCAAGACACTCGCTTACGCTGTGTGTGGTACAGCTTTGAGTGTACTTATCGGTTTGGTCGGTGGTGTTCTTTCGTCTGAGGTGTGGTGGCAGTCTGTCTTAGCTGTGAGTCGGGGCACGACATATCGCACTCCTACTTACTGGTTGGTGGTACGAGCCGTTTTAGCAATTCCTAGAGCAATTCATGAACTGATTTGGGCATTGTTTTTCGTCAACATCTTTGGACTTGACCCACTTGTCGCAATTTTAGCGATCGCAATTCCCTTTGGTGCCATCACTGCCAAAGTCTTCTCAGAGATTTTAGATGAAACACCTCGCCAAGCCTTACTCGCACTCCTCAACAGCGGCGTTCCACCGCTCAATGCCTTTATCTACAGCCTAATTCCGCAAGCCTTTCTCAATCTCCTCTCCTACAGTTTCTATCGGTTTGAGTGTTCGATTCGTTCAGCCGCCGTTCTTGGCATCATCGGTGCGGGTGGACTCGGTTATGAACTTCTCCTCAGCCTCCAGTCTCTACGCTATGAACAGATGTGGACGTTTTTGATTGCTCTAATTCTATTAAGTGGCATCACGGATTTCTGGAGTGCGATGCTGCGCCGTCGTTTAGGGGCACCTAGTCGCCTAGATTTGAATGTCCTCAATCTTCAAGAACGCAAAAACCCAGTTTCCCAAACTGATCCAGTCGTAAAGGGTTCATTTTTGGGTGGCATTGTTTTAGTTCTCTTCTCCTTCTGGTATGTCCAAGCTGACTATTCCAAGCTTTGGGCACCACGAACCGCCCAACTGTTAGCGGGAGTCGTTCAGGATGCGTTTCCACCGGATGGTAGCCAGCTAAGCCAACTGTTCACCTTGTCATTGCAGACGTTGGCAATGTCTATTCTGGCAATGGCAGTAGCAGGCTTAGGGGGCATCTTGCTTTCTTTTCCTGCCGCAAGTAACTTCCTTTTACCAGGAGGAATTTTTGACCGTGGCAAATCTGCCCAACCCTCCTTTTTCAGGGGAGATCTAAATCGCTGGTGGGGAACCAGTGTTTTGGTATGTACCCGATTCCTACTGCTTTTTGTTCGTGCGGTTCCTGAACCGATTTGGGCGTTAATCTTCCTATTTGTCTTATTTCCAGGAATTCTACCCGGAGCGATCGCACTCGGTTTGCACAATCTAGGCATTCTAGGGCGTCTGATGGCGGAAGTGACAGAAAATTTAGATGAACGCCCAATGCGATCTCTTAAAGCCTTAGGTGCAACAAGTCCTCAAGTCTTCCTGTACAGTGTCTTACCCCTCACCTTGCCTCGCTTTATTGCGTACATTCTCTATCGTTGGGAAGTCTGCATCCGCGCTACCGTAATTGTTGGCTTAGTGGGGGCTGGAGGATTAGGTCGTCTACTGACAGAGCAACTAAGTAGCTTTGACTACAAAGGACTGCTAACAACTTTAATCGTTTTTATTGCCCTTACCTTCCTCGTAGACCTAATCAGTGCCTCAGTGCGACGGACATTAAGGTAGTAGTAACAAGCCTGTCCTCACTTCGACAAAGCAGAAAATCTCGATTTTAATAGAGCAGTTGAGAGATTTTTGAGGATAATCCCTAGATGCGAGTACTAAAAAGTTTTTTTTATAGACTCCGAAGACGTAGAAAAGACTGGGTTATCTGGCTTGTTTTTACTGGCGCGATCGCTTTCTTGTTGGCGGTTATCCTCAACCCTCAAAAGCTTCCCATAAGCATTGCAACTAACGAAACAGCTACAAAAACTCGCGTTGTAGTGATGACAGATATTGGAGATGACGCTGATGATCAGCAATCAATGATTCGCTTTCTCAGCTATGCTAACGAATTTGACATTGAAGGGATTACAGTTACACCTCTCTACAGACCCGGAAGACCTAACAGTGTTGCCGCTAGTATGGCAATTATGGAAAGCTTGCTAAATGCTTATGGAACTGTTCATAGCAATTTAATTTTACATAGTTCAGACTTTCCTACAAAGGCTTATCTAGAAAGCGTGACCAAGACGGGAAATCACGGCTTGAAGTTTTATACCTATGGTTACGAATCAAATATTGGGGATTGGATTGGGGAAGGAAATACACCATCGGGACCGGAGTGGGTCGTACAACCTAAGGACTCAGAGGCTTCCAATCTAATTGTTTCAAGTTTGAAAAAAAATGACCCTCGCCCAATTTGGTTCCTAGCTTGGGGAGGAACTTATCCGCTTGCACAAGCCCTTTATCGAATTGAACATTCTGGGCATAGTAAAACGGAGATTGCGGCAATGAAAAGTAAGATAAGACTTTATGATATCGACAAACAAGATACAACGTTCCCTAATTATATTCAAACGAATCACAAGGATATTAAAATCATTGCCAGTGGTATAACTTTCAACCAAATTCATACCCCTAACGAACCCGATCACAACTACAAAGATAGTAATTGGGTAGAGACAAACATCCGTAATAATCACGGAGAATTAGGTGCTAAATACCCAAATTATACTGGCGATGTAGTCGGAGTAAAAGAGGGCGATAGTCCAACATTCTTGCACCTAATCCCCAATGGCTTGAATGACCCAGAAAAACCTGATTTTGGAGGTTGGGGAGGGCGATACCAGCTAAATACAGCAAATGGCTCTCAATGGTATGAAGATATTACAGACCCTTCAGGTCTTGATATGTGGGGTCGGCGGATAGAAAGCTCAATTCCTCAATGGCGCAAGCAATTCCAAAACGATTTTGCAGCTCGAATGGATTGGCAGACCAGGAGTTATGCTGAAGCCAATCATAATCCTACCGCTGCTTTTAATGGTGAGCTTTCTAAAAATGTTATTCTCCAAAATATCTCACCGGGTCAGACAGTAACCTTGAGTGCTACTGGTTCTAGCGACCCTGATGGAGATTCACTGTCTTACAATTGGTTTCAATACAAGAAACCAGGAACTTACAGCGGCAATCTTGAAGTTAGTAATTCAAACTCTAGTAAGGCAAGCTTTGTTGCGCCGAATGCTGTAGGGCAAACTATCCATATCCTTCTTGAAGTTCAAGATAATGGAAACCCATCGCTAGTAAGCTATCGAAGGATTGTCTATACCATCAGATGAGTCGGCTGCTTCATAATCATTTACAAACTGCCTTTAGGAAGTTGTTCTTAATAAAAAATGAGGCGTAGCTTGCTCTACTCAAGCAGATTGTAAAACTTTGGAGTTAATTTGATAAAGTTTTCAATAATTTTCTTCCGGAATCAGTAACAGCTAGTTTGTAGGTTGCAGTGTTCCTACAGGAAGTTTAACAACGCGGATAAATAAGTTTGTTTAAGCCAACATTCTCACTTAAATCGAGAGTTTGGTTACAAGAAGCTGTTTATCCAAAGTCTTTTTCTGTAGAAAACACTTAAACACTAACTTACAAAATAAGGCAATAAACATGGTTAGATTTCATGGTTTTAGCCCTCGTACAGGGGAGAATTGCCCTCCTGGTCAATTTGCTCAAACCGGAAAGTTTGGCAGGATGTTTCCAGAACTTCGTGCCTTGACTCCCTCCTTGGACGCTTTGGAGGACTTGGGAGACGCGATGAATGATGCAAACCCTGAGTCTCCAAAAGGCGACAATAAAGACGTGCCAGCCGGGTACACCTACCTCGGTCAATTCATCGATCATGACATCACCTTCGACACTACAGCTCTACAAGAAATCATTGTTGACCCGTTGGCGGTGAGAAACTTTCGCACGCCGATGCTCGACTTAGATAACCTCTATGGGAGTGGTCCGAGTGTACAACCCTATCTCTATCAACTCTCTGACCCTGAGCTATTTTTGATTGGGAAAACCAACGCACAGCCTGGTGGAGGAGACTCCAGCCTTCCCACTCAGCTACCCAACGACCTCCCTCGTGCCGAGAGTGGTCTAGCAATCATTGGTGACCCACGCAATGACGAAAACTTGATTGTTGCACAACTTCACTTAGCTTTTCTCAAGTTTCATAACAAGATAGTTGCAGGAATTCGGGATGGTAGCATCCAACAAGAATCTCCTATTCGCAAGTCAGCGTTTGAAGAAGCCAGAGATTTAGTAATTTGGCATTATCAGTGGATTGTACTTCACGACTTTTTGCGCCGCATTCTTGATAATGAGCAACTAGACCAAGTTCTGAATGGAGGTAGACGCTTTTACAAATTTGAGAAAGAGCCGTTTATTCCGATTGAGTTTTCGGTCGCAGCTTATCGTCTCGGTCATAGTATGATTCGTGCAATTTATGACTACAACCGAGTCTTTACACCTCGTCCTGGTGGAGTCGTACCTGCTTCGTTGGAACTACTATTTAACTTCACTGCCAAATCAGGCCCACAAGGCGAGTTTACCAGTGTTCCCATTCCTAGTGACTGGATTATTGATTGGAGAAGATTTTTTGAAATAGACCCTAAGGTGCCAGTTGGGTTCAGTCGTGAACTAGACCCGTTCCTGGTTGACCCACTGAAGAATTTGCCGAATGTTCCAAAACCAAATTCACTGGCTGTCAGGAACTTGCAACGTGGTCGCAGTGTCGGCTTGCCATCCGGTCAAAGTATAGCGAAGTTCATGGGATTCAAGCCGTTGGCTAAGTCAAAGATTGCTCAAGGTCCCGATGGAAAGGTTGCTAAGAAGCATAAGTTTGATATTGAATCACCGCTCTGGTACTACATCCTTAAGGAAGCACAAATTCAAGGTCAAGGAAAGCGTTTAGGTCAAGTGGGAAGTCGGATTGTAGCTGAGGTTTTTGTTGGTTTACTGCAAGCAGATAGCAGTTCATTCTTGGCGCGGAATCCAGATTGGAAGCCAACACTGCCTGCTGAGAAAGCCGGAACATTTACGATGGCAGATTTGCTGAGATTTGTGGATGACATTAATCCCATTGGCTAAGCCATTACCACTTTACTTGTGATGATTGGAAAAGGGTTACGAGCATCTACAGTAGGGAGGTACAACTGTACCCCCTACCATGAAATGTCGTGAACGCCAGTGAATCCTTAGCAAAGCGGTTCGGACAGGACTAGCGTAGAGCGTACTTGCTCGAATAGCTGAGCAACTTTATCTAAATCTTTATCTCCAGGCGATCGCTCTACACCACTTGATAAATCTACCCCATTCGGTTGCAACCCGCTCAGAGCCTCTAAAATATTATCCGGTGTTAAGCCGCCAGCTAGTAACCACGGGCAATCGGGACTAAATTGCCGCAGCGTTACCCAATCTAAGGTTTTACCCGTACCTCCCAACATTTGAGGATGATAAGCGTCTAGTAACAGCGTATCCACACAACTGACGTAAGTATTCGAGTGGCTTAAACACTCTGGTGTCTTAACTCTGAGCGCTTTAAGAATTTCCACTTCTGGGAGAGACTCTCGCAGCCTTTGACAAAATTCTGGGGATTCACTGCCGTGTAATTGCACAGCACTCAAACCCGCTTCAGCAACAATCTCAGTGATGTCTTCAATTGTGGCATCAGCAAACACGCCAATTCGATCAACCTCTACAAGCAATGCCTCTACGATTGCCCGAATTTGCCCCGGCGTTACATAACGGGGAGAGGCTTGCACACAGATGAATCCTAAGGCTGTTGCTCCTAGTTGTGCGATCGCCTGACCTTGATCTGGTTTGGTAATACCACAAATTTTGACCCGCATCGTCTACAGTTCTCAGTTTTTGTGAATTGTATAGCTTTGTATCAAAATAACTCGTAAAAGTGTTAATTCTTCAAACAAGTTGTCAATTTTTTCCTTAGAGCTTTTTATAATGCCCTTAAATGTAAGGAGTGTAAACCGCAATCATTCCCAAGGAAGAAGGGATAATTCACTTTTCTCGGTAGTCTTCAATTACTCTATTAATGTTCTTCGTGACAAAAGGAGAAGAAAACTTGATTGACTTAATTAATTCAATTTTATTGGCAGCAGTGCAGCCGACCGTCGCTGACACGAGTACGTGGAGCTGGAGCGGTTCGCTCGTCATGAATATTTGCGTCCTCCTTGGTATTATCATTGCCAAAATTGGTATCCGCAACAAAGGAAAAGGTCCTGCCCTGCCTTTGCTAGAGCCATTTCTGGGGAAGAACTTTGGTGCGCCTGAGCTAATAGCGGGCGCAAGCATCGGTCATCTATTAGGGGTTGGTGCTATTCTGGGGCTGACTAATATTGGTCTCATTACATAAAGACAATACCCAGAAAGGATAACGATCTCCAAGAGACGCTCGATTTGAGCCACTAGCGACTCAAACTGGGCGTCTAAATTTTTGGTAAGAAGCATCATCTGCTATAAGCTTTTCCCCAGGTTTATAGGTATGGCAGTGGATAAGAATATCTTGCTGCTTATCGCAAGTGCCACCTTCTAGGTAAAGATTTGTTCTTTTTTTGCCGTTTACGCTGGGGCTTGTACTCTAGCTGAATGCTGAATGCTGATAGCTTTTTTGGTCAAGCCTAGAAGAGAGGGAGAAGAATAGTCATGCAAGCAAGTTGGCGAATTGGCTCTTTATTTGGAATCCCACTATTTTTAGACCCATCCTGGTTTCTAATCTTAGTGTTAATCACAATTATCCATGCGTTGAACTTTTACCCTTCCTTCGGATTAGCTTTGGCTTCGAGTGCTGGGTTAGTCATGGCGCTGTTGTTGTTCGGTTCAGTTCTCTTGCATGAACTCGGTCATAGTTTAGCCGCGCGATCGCAAGGCATTAAAGTTAACTCAATTACTCTATTTCTCTTTGGTGGAGTAGCGTCCATCGACCGGGAATCCAAGACTCCAGAGGGAGCATTACAAGTTGCGATCGCAGGACCAGGTGTAAGTTTGCTGCTATTTGGGTTATTTACTGTGCTAGCGCAAGTGCTACCCAGTAATAGTGTGGCAGAGGTCTTAACGTCAAACCTCGCTAACATTAACCTGATTTTGGCGCTATTCAACTTAATTCCCGGTCTGCCTCTGGATGGGGGACAAGTTTTGAAAGCGGTAGTGTGGAAGCTGACGGGTAACCGCTTTAAGGGTGTCCACTGGGCAGCTTTGACAGGTAAAGTGTTGGGAGGTTTAGCGATCGCATTTGGTCTAGGACTTGCTCTTTGGACAAGGGAGTTAGGAGCAATTTGGATTGCTTTCATTAGTGGGTTTGTGTTCCGTAATGCCAACGCCTACGACCGCATCACAACGTTGCAAGAAGCCTTACTCCAACTTTCAGCCTCAGATGCCATGACCCGTGAGTTTCGGATTGTAGATGCCAATCAGACACTACGCTCCTTTGCTGACGAGTACATCCTGGCAGACCTCCAGACCCCGATGCCTTACTACGCCTCATCTGATGGGCGTTATCGTGGTCTAGTAGCAATTGAAGATTTACAGTTTGTAGAACGTAGCCTCTGGGAAACCCAGACTCTTGAAAGTATTGTTCGCCCTTTATCAGAGATCGTCTCAGTTGAGGAGAAAACTCCTCTGGTCGAGGTGATTAACCGCTTAGAGGCGCATCAGACCAATCGCCTGACTGTCCTTTCCCCCGCAGGAACCGTTGCTGGTGTGATTGACCGAGGCGACATTGTGCGTACCGTGGCGAAGAAACTGAACTTACCAATTCCAGAAGCTGAAATCAAGCGTGTTAAAGCTGAAGGAACCTATCCTCAGGGATTACAACTACCTGCGATAGCGCAAGCTACAGGTCAGTAAACAATATTAGATTCTCACTTGGGTGAACCAACCTCTAAACTCGGTTGTGCCAAGATAGCTTGCCACTCCTCATCCAATAACGGCTTGTTCACCAACTGAACGCCAAAACAAGCAGCGGCGGCGTTAGTCAGCGCGTCTACCACCGTTTGAATTAAACCATCTCCACGTTGAGCAATTGGTAGATGAATCGGTGGTAGCGCCTCTTCCCCAAATACTTGCTTAAATAACTGACTATCTAGCTCTAGGCGCATTGAGCCATGTTGTAAAATCGCGTTGCCACGTCGCAACTGAGCGCTACCAATAAGCTTATAATTCTCAGCCGATACTAAATCTGCACCTGTAGCTGTACCAAAACAGTTGGGATTGTGTATGTACCCTCGTCCTACTGAACCATAGTGCAACTCAATGCCAAGCGATCGCCAACCTTGAATCAAAAACTCGCAAATCGCCCGATAATCATCGAGACGCTTGCCAGTCAGCCCTGACATCACCACCATATAGGTCAAATCGCCTTGGTGCAGCACGGCCCTCCCCCCAGTTGAACGCCGCACCAACTGTATCGGCTTTTCTTGCCAAGTTAGTTGCTGCCAAGATTCTGACCAACGTCGTTGATGATATCCCAGTGAGATTGTGGGTGATTCCCAGGTGTAAAACCGCAACGCTGGCGGATGCTTCCCTGCCTGATGTTGCTCCAGTAGCCACTGGTCAATTGCCATCTGAAGCTGTCCAGATGCGCGTATTAGTGGAATCAAACGCCAAGATGAGTGGGGATTTTGGATTAAGTTATTTTGATTCATTTAATCTTCCCATCCCTAATCCCCAATCTCAAGCTAAGCTTTATGCTGCACCAAATTCAGCTTGCAAAGCATCATCATTATCATCGGCAATTGTTGCAACTACAGTAATTGCACGAGAAATTTCTCCAGCAGAAAGTTCGGCTACGGTTCGCGAACTCAACACAACAACTTGATTATCGACAATGCCGAAACTGGATTCAAACGTATCAGACCAGTTCATTTCTAGAAGCTTACGCATCAACTGTGGTTCATTCTTGGCAGGTAACGGAAGCACCGAAGACCAAACGGTGAATGTATCATCATCCGTAGAACCAGTGAGTTGCACAAACACTTCAACGCTACCGTACCTGAACTTCCATAGGTGCCCCTCTTCACTTTGGCTTACCATGGCGGTGTCTTCCTGGTCTAGGCTGGAGATAACGGTTTCAATAATCTCCACATGGTTCACAGTAGCGGAATCCTCGATTAGCTCATTGCTAACTATATCTGCTGTTGAAAAGCTTTCAGTAGAAACCGTTTCAGGATTTGGCTGTTGGGTAGTCATGGCGGTTTGTTTTTCCCTCCTCTTGGGGTTTGCTCAAGACTCAGTATCGCCTGTGGGTGTCCTTCTTGGTATGTATCTTGATGTGTAGTGGTTTCTCTAATCAAGTTTTAGAGGTTAAGAGGCGATCGCCTTTCCTAGACTTCCTCACTTAGTCTCACGTTAGGTGGTAGGTGATGAACTGGCTTTCTCTACCACCTACCACCTACCCTCTAAGCCGTAACCTTCTGTTTCTTGTTGTTTTTGTTGTTTTCCCCATTAAGGTTTGCCAAGAACATCGGCACAACCTTTTCCATAAACATTTGAGGATTTTTGAAGACGCGCCCAGCGAGATCAATCCTAGTCATTTGTAAGTCTGGAGCAAGTAAAGTCTGCGGCAATCGCTCCATCAGGTACTGTGGCCGTTGCCACAACGGCATTGTCTCGGCGATATCTAGGAGTTTGCCCACTCTCCGCAGTTCGGCACCCAACATGATATCCATGCCGGATTCAAAGGCTGCCTGTTCAATCGCGATATATTTGCGCTTTGCCTGTTCGACTTTCTGACGATTTTCCGGGCTTTTACGTGCCAGTTCTGCTAACCAGCGATTTCCCCAGCGTACATGACCCGCTTCCTCTGGAAAAATTCGTTCGATGGTTTCACGGATTTTGATGTTTTCTTCCGTTTGTGGTGCCTCTTTTAAAGCATGAATGTGAGCCGAGAAATACTCACAACCCCGTTTTTCAGTGACATTAATCGCGGCTAATGCAGCAATGATGCCATCTTCTAGGTTTCGCTGTGGGTCAAAAAATTCTCTGTCTACAAGACGATCAAATTCATCGATGTAAGAAGAACCAGGCGGCGTCCCTACGTCTGCTCCCAACTCTACCAACAGATCTGTCAACCACATCGCATGACGCGATTCGTCAGAGATGTGATGAGACAAATCACGTACTAATTCTGGCGGTTGTCCGTTTAGCTGTTCAATAACATCTGTCAGGTCTTTACAGCTACGTTGTTCGCTGTAGCGGTAGCGGTTGAGAGTCATCAGATGAATGCCGCGATCGCTCACCACTTGTTTGAGGATGTCACGCGCACCCATTGATTTATTCAGTTTGCGGGGATAAGCAACCGTCATATCTTTATATGTCGTTTTGTAAAGTTGTTCATCTAATCGTAACGTAGATTTTTTTGATGAAACAGCTCACGCCTCGACTGATATACGGTTGCTTTACCTTATTCACCCTACTAAGGCTTATGAGCAACCCAGTACTTACTCATAAAGTGGTTTTCCGTTGCAATATCCTGGAAGCCCGCTCGCTTCAGACGTTCTACCAAATCATCAGTGGTGTAATGCCTGTAGAAAGGTTCATGGAACATCGCAGGAAAGTTTTCCATCAGTGGCATCATTTCCGGAGAATCAATCGCCTGAATCGAGTCACAGATAACGAAGACTCCACCCGGTTGAGTCACCCGAAACGCTTGCTCAATCACATGCTGACGCGCCGCAGGCGGCAACTCATGAAATAGAAAAACGCTAGTAACTCCCTGGAAATAGTTATCACGATAAGGTAAATCCTCTGCATTCGCCTGAATCAGTTGCGGCAACTCGCCTGGATTCTCAGACAACAGTTGGTTGGCCTTACGCAGATAAGCTGGCGATAAGTCCATCCCAAATAATGAGACTTGAGGCAGCATTCCCCGGATGAACTTCAAAGTACGACCTGTACCACAAGCAATATCCAGTACCTTGATTTGCTTTTGTGGCAGTGAATTAAAAGCTTTCAGACCTTCCTTTAAAGGAGCGAGAACCCGCCGCCGCATCGCATCAGCGGAACCATTAAAGAGAATTTCCACCTGCAAATCATACAGATTGGCAGACATATCACTTAAGTAGCCATCAGTCTGATGATGGAAGTTTTGCAGGTAGTAGCTGGGATAGCCTTCCGTCTCAATCCCTGGCGAGAAATCTTGATATTTCTTTTGATTAGCTCGTTGCCAAATTGTTGGCGTATCGAGCCACAACGCTGGATAGTAGCGAAAGAAATCTTCCCAAGGATTATCAAACAGCAATGCGGCTGGGTAAACGCCCCGTTGTGCATCCTGCCAATCTGTTTCAATAATCCGATTGAGCCGCTGCTGAATTTCTAAGAGAAGCTTCGGGTCAATAGGATTCGTCTTCAGTTCATTAATAGGAGGAGAAATTAGATTCAGCAGTTGCGAACTAATGGTCTTGTGTGCCAGACCAAATACGCTTTTGCTCTGCTGAAACGACTGATAAGCAAGCTGAGTTAAGGTGTCAGACATGGGGATTGCTTGACTCGTTTTAATCCATTTCTATGTAGTATATGAATAATTGTAACGAATAGATGAGAAATAATTCCTGACCAAAAGGTAGAGTTGGTAAGAGATACAGAAGATATAGAGGCGCTCAAACACATAAAAAACCACCCTTGGGGGTGGCTGATGTTGTCTTTTGTTGCTAATTGCTCATTTGAGCAAGTGACGTGAAACCTTTTAGGGCAGTTGTTTAGCAATCGTAGTAGAGGGCGAACTCGTATGGGTGAGGACGCAGCCGCATTGGGTTGACCTCATTGTCGAGTTTGTACTCAATCCATGTGGTAATAAAGTCTTCCGTGAACACACCACTCTCAACCAAGAAGCCATGATCTTTCTCTAGGGCTTCTAGGGCTAAATCTAAAGAACCTGGGGTTGAAGGAATCTTGCTCAATTCTTCTGGAGTGAGGTCGTAGATATCGACATCCAAAGACTCACCAGGGTCAATTTCGTTCTTGATGCCGTCAATCCCAGCACAGAGCATAGCAGCAAAAGCTAAGTAGGGGTTTGCTGTTGCATCAGGACAACGGAACTCTAACCGCTTCGCCTTGGGATTGGTACCAGACAGAGGAATACGGATGGAGGCAGAACGGTTGCCTTGAGAGTAGGCGAGGTTCACTGGCGCTTCAAAACCAGGTACCAAACGCTTGTAAGAATTGGTGGTTGGGTTGGTCAAAGCCAAAAGTGCTGGAGCGTGTCTGAGGATACCACCGATGTAATTCAGTGCCATTTTACTCAAACCAGCATAGCCATCACCTGCAAATAGAGGCTGTCCATCCTTCCAAATAGACTGGTGAGTATGCATCCCAGATCCGTTGTCGTTAAACACGGGCTTTGGCATGAAGGTGACGGTTTTGCCATATTTCTTGGCAACGTTCTTGATGACATACTTATAGGTCATTAAATAGTCAGCGGCTTTTACCAAGGTGTCAAAGCGGAATCCGAGTTCGCACTGACCACCAGAGGCAACTTCATGGTGATGCTTTTCAATCGGAACGCCGCATTTCGCCATCGTCAGCAGCATTTCCGTCCGCATATCTTGCGAGGTATCCGTTGGGGCAACTGGGAAGTAACCTTCTTTATAACGTGGCTTGTAGCCGAGGTTGCCACCTTCTTCTTTTCTGCCAGAATTCCAACGACCTTCTATGGAGTCTACGTGGTAGTAGCCTTCATGTTGGTTTTGGTCAAAACGGACATCATCAAAGATGAAAAACTCCGCTTCAGGACCAAAGAAGGCGGTGTCACCAATGCCAGTGGAAATTAGGTAGTCTACTGCCTTCTGAGCAATGGTACGAGGACAACGACTGTAAGGTTCGCCTGTCCGGGGTTCTGTAATGCTACAGATGACACTCAATGTCGGTTCTGACATGAACGGGTCGATCCAAGCCGTTGTGGGATCGAGTACCATCGTCATGTCGGATTCATTGATCGTTTTCCAACCCCGAATACTAGAGCCGTCAAAAGGTACGCCGTCTGTAAAACTGCTTTCATCAATTTGGTTTTGGAACAGCGAGAGGTGCTGCCAGATACCTGGCGTGTCAATAAACTTTAGGTCAATAATTTGGATGTTGTTCTCTTGTACATAGGTTAGGAACTCTTGCGGGGTCTGGAACATGGAATAAACTCCTTAATCTCTCAACAATCTAGAGCTACTAGGGGACAGGCTAAACACAGGCTCAACAATTTAACGATATTCACTGCTAAGGAACGAATTGGTCAAACTTGGTACAAGTTAAGAGTTTAGTATTAGCAAATGGTAGGGCGGTTGGTTGTTGACAGCTTGGCTTTGCCTTACAAAGAGACCGGAGAAGGTTTCCCCAGAAGGCGGTAGTCTAGACAATCATCTGAATAATCCTAGGGAGAGCGAGTAGCAGCTTTTGTATCCAACGATACAGATTCTCGCTTCCTAATTTTGGGTATCTGGAGAAAATTACGAATTGTAGCAAAATTAGAAAAATCTTACCTTATGCATTTCCCAAAGTTTAATATTGTATCAGAAGCTACAGTTTATTGATTAGGGGGAAGTTATGAGTTCTAATTTCTGTGTTGATGATTTGGATCAACAAGAAGCGCTCAGATACCGACCCGGACAACGGGTAGAACTCAAAGCAAATCCTGGGGTTGTAGATGTTATTACTGAATATGACCCAATGATGGTACCCCCCATTTGGCTGGCGAATGATCCAAAGCCGCGATATCCCCATGAATTGAGTGTGCTTGTTAAGCCGATGATAGGCATGGGTTGGTTAAGATTATCCAAGCGTTCCTCCGCTAGACCTCCAGTGCAACAGTCTCGCGTTCACATAGCAATCGGTTCTAGGTAGGGCATCATCAGTGGTGTCTACAAAACGTTACCTTGTGATTGACACTTTTACAGGTCTCTTCCTATGTGATTATTAATAGATAAAGATATGCAGATTGTTGTTGGGAGAGCATTTTCATGCGAGATGCAGTCACAAATCTGATCAGGAACTACGATGGCGCCGGCCGTTACCTGGATCGTAATGCGATTGATTCACTCAAGTCTTACTTTGAAACTGGCACAGCACGAGTAGCAGCAGCGGCTGTAATTAACTCCAATGCTGCATCAATCGTCAAGCAGGCGGGTTCACAACTGTTTGACGAACTGCCAGAACTGATTCGTCCGGGCGGAAATGCCTATACGACTCGTCGCTATGCGGCTTGTTTGCGAGATATGGACTATTACCTACGTTATGCTAGCTACGCGCTGGTTGCAGGTGATACGAATGTACTCGATGAACGGGTGTTGCAAGGTCTGCGGGAAACCTACAACTCTTTGGGTGTACCAATTGCACCAACGGTTCGCGGTATCCAGTTGATGAAAGACATCGTTAAGGAACAAGTTGCAGCGGCTGGTGTGGAGAATACCGCATTTATCGATCAGCCCTTTGACCACATGAATCGGGAACTGAGCGAACAGGATATTTAAACACCAATTTAACAAAATTGAGCGATCGCACTTTTAACGGGTAACACTGTAGGGTGCGATCGCTATTTTTAGGGCTTGTTATTCCCAGTCCCAGCAAAACAGTTATCTTCTCTTGATGACAAGATTACCGTCTTGCACCTGAATATCGGTGATGTTTTTCAGCCAAGCTTGTACTCTTGGGTCAGAGTTAACCATTTGATTAAGATTCTGTGTCTTCAATGCTTGCAAAATAGCACCTTCAACTTCAGGAGGAATTTGTTGCCCGTCGGTGGTACTAATCGATGTAGGAGTAATGGCTAAGAGTCCATTCTCTACAGCAACCTTCAGAGAAAAATTTCCATTGAGGTAGCGCCCACTAAATCCCGGTACAGCATCCAGAGGAACAGCACTTTGTACCATGACTTGATCGTTCTCTATCTTGAAGTAAGCCTTCCCCGCTAACGTGGGGCTATTGGCAACTAAAGTGTTAATGTCATCAGCACTTAAAGCCAATTCGGCTGGTTCCGCTTCAACACCAGCACCAATACTAGGAGTAGAGAAGGCTTCAATTCGACGATTAATTTCAACTGACTTTTCTGCTGAGGGTTCAATAGGGATGTCTGCTTTTTGAGTTGAGGTAATTAACTGTCTGGCTGAGTAGGTTCTATGGATTAGGAAAGCCGCGCCGCCACCAATCAGAAAGAAGGCTATGACAAGCGTCAGACTAATAAGAGAAAAATAGCCATGTTTTTTCGGCTCAAGCATTGGTTGCATTCGAGTAAGTATCCTTTATTTTGATCAATAGCAGATTATGTTTTTTGCAATAGGCGATCGCTTTCCAGAATATCAGCCAAAGCGATCAGGGCTGTGGTTGCAGAAAGGGTGGAAACAGAGACACCGTTCCTACAACTCCTGATTTTCCTGTAAAGAGCGATCGCTTATGGAATCAGAAGCAATACCCTCGGACTCTTGTGAGGCTGTTGCCTACCACTAAGTTCAGTGTTGTCTTCGATGTTGATGCGCTAAATTAGACGCTAAGACAGTGACTATAACTGCATGATTAATCCACCGAATAAGGCGGCATGAGACTTATGACTTCAGAGGCATTGGGTGAATTGGAAGATGAGGAATTAGAACAAATGCCCAGCCTGGAACATGGTGCGATCGGAATTAGGCTGGGGCGCTATCTTGATGCTCATGTTGAAGAATATCAGCTAGGTCTAGTCTGCAATTCTCAAACGACTTACAAGTTCGTTGGTCAGAAGTCAAATCGCTTGCCTGACTTATCGTTTGTCAGTCGTGAGAGACTCCCTCAGCGCATTGACCAAAATGCTAACTTTGCACCTGATTTGGCGGTCGAAGTTCTATCCAGAGGAGACGATGTTGCGGAAATTGACAAAAAGGTTCTGCAATATCAGAAGTCTGGAGTTCGCTTGGTTTGGGTCATTCATCCTGTTATTCAAGCGGTTGATGTTTATCGTTTAAAAGATGGGATGAAGTTACAGCGCTTACTTATTGATGATGAAATGGATGGAGAAGATGTCATCAAGGGTTTTAAGTTGAAAGTCAAACGTCTTTTTGACTTGCCGAACATGGGTCAACCCGATGATTTTAATTAGTGGCTGAGGGAGGGTTCTGTTTGAAAATTGTTGATAGATTCACTAATTTAATCCCTAAACCTGTCCCTTCAAAAATATGAGTAAAGATAGGCACAGTAAAAGCCAAAATCCATAGGGCTATTGAGGGAACAATCAAGACTGTCACTATTAATTAGAGCAGAAGGTATCAGAATGCTACAGGTGGCTGGAACGTCGATCTCTGCTGACGGAGGGGAAGTAAGACCTTCATCTGGACGCAAGTCTGTCTTGAGGCATTCCCCCTTGATGTCAGAAACCGCCTGACGCGCTCTTCGACTGGCGGTAGTTCATTCCACTTCCTTAAGGGAGATTGGCATAGTAACTGATTGGCGGTACTATATTACACCTCAAGGACACAAAATACCTTATACAATAGCTTGATCATAACTTTGGGGCAGCCATAATCGGTAATTAGTGTTACTGTATGGCAGCATACTGTTTTATAAGAATAAGTTTGCTGAAATACTTTGCGAAATGCTTGTCCGGAAAGTTCCCCCCAACTGATGGAGCTTCTAGATCAACGGTATCTCCACAGCTGCCTTAAAACCTCTGAGGAGAGACTGGGTTTAACTCACTTATTAGCTCAGATTATTTCTCTGCTCAATTAATGCTCCCAACGCTGACGCTATGACAGCAAGGCCGATTCCACGCCAACCCTCAAGTTCAACTGACAGCAGCAGTAGTAGCACTGCCGCTGAAGGAACTCCCGTTTCTGCTCTCAAAGAACTCGTGGCACGTCTGCACAGGGAACAACACAAGATTCAAGATTTGTTGAGTTCACTGGGGTTTGCCTTACGCAGTTTCAACAATTTGAATCAGTTTTTGGAGTTAATTCCGCTAATGGCATCACGGGTAACCGATGCTGACGGTGGGGCACTGATTCTATTCAAATCAAATGGTCAGGTAAGACTAGAGCGATTACATTGCCAGGAAGGTCAAGCTTGCAATGATATTCGGAAAGCGATAGAAAAGGCAACTCGTAAAGTTACAGCAGCGAACAGTGAGGAAGGGGCTGCCTCGACGAACTCAGTTTCCGCCGATTTCATTCAATCCTCCCTTGATGAGCAAGTGACTCAGGCTCTAGGCGCAGACGTACAGCTATTTGGTACGCCAATTCTGATCAAGAATGCTGAACGAGGGCGTCTCTATGTCTTTAGCCATGATCCAAAATACACCTGGACAGCAACACGGCAGAAGTTAGTACGATTGGTCGCCGATCAAACCGCCGTTGCGATCGCAAATGATGAACTCACGGTTGAGCTACGCAAGAAAGAACGCTTAGATCGAGAGTTAGAAATTGGAGCAGATATCCAACTGCGCCTCCTACCACGGGAATGTCCTGAGATTGAGGGCATTGATCTGGCGGCGATGTGTAAAACGGCTAACCGAGTCGGAGGCGACTACTACGACTTCATTCCGACTAACTACGACCAGCTACGCCCCAAAAAGCAAGACAGCACGGAAGCCAGCGACCCTCAGAAGGTGTCTGTCCCCTGGAGTGTTGTGATCGGTGATGTGATGGGAAAAGGTGTCCCGGCTGGATTGATTATGACAATGACACGGGGAATGCTTAGAGCAGAAGTCCTTAACCGTCACTCGCCCGCACAGATTTTACAGCACTTAAACCGAGTCATGTATGCCGACTTGGAAAATTCCAATCGGTTTGTCACGCTGTTTTATTCCGAATACGATCCCCAGACACAGATACTCTCCTACAGCAATGCTGCCCACAATCCACCGTTGTTGTGGCAAGCGTCAACTCAGTCAATTGTGCGTCTCGATACAAACGGGATGCTGATTGGTTTAGAGGCAGATTCTCAATACGAAGACGCTCAAGTCAAACTCTCCGAGGGAGACACAATTATTTACTACACAGATGGGTTTACTGACGCGGCAAATCAAAATGGCGATCGCTTTGATGAGGAAAACTTGACGCAATCTTTCCAGTGGGCTTGTGAGCATTGCGACAGTTGTCAAGAAATTCTAGATTACTTATTTGAGCAAGTACAACTATTTATTGGCTCAAAAAACCGTAATGGAGATGATATGACCTTGGTCGTGATGCAGGTAAAATCTTCCGAGTGACCTAAATTTGTCAGAGGCAAGAATCGCATGGTCGTTGAAGGACTACAAGCCGTAACTGCTGGGTTGGATAGCATCAGCCACTTGAGTGAGGCTCTAGGAACGTTGAACCATTATTTATCAAACGATTGGCTTGTGCTAGCGCAATCAGTCCAAGACCCAGAAGTTCTAACACGGATTCAAGATGCATGGAACAATTTCATTAGCACGGGTCAAGTCTGGGCACTGATAATTGGGCTAATTATTGGTTACCTCTTCCGGGGCATAACCTCATAGTGAGATTGGTCAATCGAAAGTTCTTAGTTTTTAGTTGTTAGACAAGGCTGCCCTTCTAACAACTAATAACCAACAACTAACAACTGCGAACTAAAGACTAAGGACTACTGCTGTGACAAAACAAACAACCTGGAGCCAGCGGTTTGAATCGGCTTTGCATCCTGCGATCGCTCGTTTCAATGCTAGTATTGGCTTCGATATTGCACTGATTGAGTACGACCTAACAGGCTCTGTTGCTCATGCCAAGATGCTGGCGCGTACTGGCATTATTTCCCCTGAGGAAGGGGAGCAACTGGTTGCAGGCTTAGAACAAATCCGCTCAGAGTACCGCGAAGGCAAGTTTAATCCCGGCGTTGATGCTGAGGATGTCCACTTTGCCGTTGAGCGACGCCTGACGGAGATTGCGGGAGATGTGGGGAAAAAGCTGCACACAGCGCGATCGCGTAATGACCAAGTAGGAACGGATACACGACTCTACCTCCGAGATCAGATTTCCCATATTCGCACTCAAGTGCGGGAGTTCCAATCTGTTCTCCTCAACCTCGCCGAAGCCAACGTCGAAACCCTGATTCCAGGCTATACTCACCTCCAACGTGCCCAGCCCCTGAGCCTAGCGCATCACCTTTTGGCATACTTTGAAATGCTACAGCGCGACTGGACGCGACTAGGGGAGATTTACCAACGGGTGAATATCTCCCCTTTAGGAAGCGGTGCCCTTGCTGGAACCACATTTCCCATTGATCGGCATTACGTTGCCAAAGAGTTGCAATTTAGTGGAATTTATGGTAATAGCCTGGATGGTGTAAGTGATCGCGATTTTGCGATCGAGTTCTTATGTGCCGCTAGCCTGATCATGGTTCACCTGAGTCGGTTGTCAGAGGAAATCATTCTCTGGGCATCCCAAGAATTTAGCTTTGTTACCCTCAAAGACACCTGCTCAACGGGTTCCAGCATCATGCCCCAAAAGAAAAACCCTGATGTCCCAGAACTGGTACGCGGGAAGACGGGTCGTGTTTTCGGTCACCTGCAAGCAATGTTGGTGTTGATGAAGGGGCTACCTCTGGCATATAACAAAGACTTGCAAGAGGATAAAGAAGCATTGTTTGATAGCGTCAAGACGGTTCAAGGCTGCTTAGAAGCAACGACAATTCTCTTGCGGGAAGGTCTGGAATTTAAGCGTGAGCGTTTAGCCGAAGCCGTTGCCGAAGACTTTTCTAACGCCACCGATGTTGCCGATTATCTAGCGTCGAAAGGCGTTCCTTTCCGAGAAGCTTACAACTTGGTTGGGAAAGTCGTGAGAACTTGTCTTGCGGCAGGTAAATTGCTGAAGGATTTGAGCTTGGAGGAATGGAAGGAATTACACCCAGCCTTTGAGGACGATATTTACAATGCGATCGCACCGACTCAAGTGGTTGCCGCCCGAAACAGTTACGGTGGCACAGGCTTTGAGCAGGTGCGTCAAGCCCTAAAAAACGCTCACGAGCGCTTAGTTGCTGAGTAAATTAGAGCTAAGTTAAGGTGTTGGCGGGATACGCTAGGTAAACCGCCTAAAAATATGAACCAAGCTTCTTTTTTCGGAGTGTTAGTTGCCATTGCACTGCCCTTCACAGGAATTGGTCTTCAACCAAGCACCGCTCAAGAAGGGCAACAACTCATCGCTCAACGCATCAACTGTACTAATCCAAATAGCACTGTAGAAATTAACGAATGTAGCCGTCGAGATGCTGCCGAATCTGACCGAAAGCTCAATCAAGTCTACCAGCAGCTAAGACCAAGATTGGTAGGGCAACAACGCCAACGATTAACTGATGCCCAACTCGCCTGGATTAAGTTTCGAGATACAACTTGTGAATATGAAAGAGGTGAGTGGGGTAATGGAACAGGTGCGCCCTATGGCTACTCGATTTGCCTTGATCGAGTAACACGACAACGGACAGAAGATTTGGAGCGATATTTGGAGAGGCTTAATCAATGATGCTGCATTGAGAATCTACTGATAAGCTGACTAAAAATCAGGAGTTAAAAGGACATTGCCATGAGGAATGAGACACTGGCAGTACACGCAGGTCGTAGCATTGACCCAGCAACAGGTGCTGTAACACCTCCGATTCATCTGTCTACTACCTTTGAGCGAGAAGCTGACGGTAGCTATCCTCATGGCTATGACTACATTCGTACCAACAACCCGAATCGAGAAGCCCTAGAAAAATGCCTGTGTGAATTAGAGGGCGGAGTTGCCGCTGCTGCTTTTTCTTCAGGTTCAGCCGCAACGGTGAGTGTATTTCAAGCCCTTGCACCAGGCGACCATGTTATTGCACCCAATGATGCATATACGGGAACGACGGCTCTTTTGAGAAATGTTCTTGCTCCTTGGGGTTTGCAGGTAACGTTCGTGGACATGACCAATCCCACTGACGTTAGCCAAGCAATTCAACCGAATACACGGCTGATTTGGATAGAAACACCATCCAATCCCCTACTTAAAATTACCGATATCGGGAAAATTTCTGCGATCGCTCATCAAGCTAATGCACTGTGTGTGTGTGATAACACTTGGGCTACTCCAATCGGTCAAAAACCCTTCAGCTGGGATGCTGACTTGATTGTGCATTCGATGACAAAGTATCTCGGTGGACACAGTGATGTCTTGGGAGGTGTGGTTATTTCCAGAGTTGAAGATGACTTCTTTAGGCGAATCAAGACCATTCAAACCAGTGGAGGTGCTGTTGCTTCACCCTTCGATTGTTGGCTAATCCTCCGGGGTATTCAAACCTTGCCCTATCGGATGCGGGCACATTCAGAAAATGCCTCAAAAGTAGCAACGGTCTTAAGTGACCACCCAAAGGTCGAACTTGTCCATTACCCCGGTCTCAAAGAGCATCCAGGACATGAAATTGCCGCGCTTCAAATGCCGCTTTTCGGTGGAATGCTTTCTTTCCAGGTAACAGGAGGACGTGAGGAAGCGTTTGCGTTAGTGGCAAAAGTACAACTGTTCACACGAGCAACTAGCCTTGGTGGTGTTGAAAGCTTGATTGAACACCGAGCTTCAATTGAAGGGCTAGGAACAAGCACTCCTGATAACCTGCTGCGAGTTTCTGTTGGTCTTGAACACCCAGATGATCTAATTGCGGATTTGGCGCAAGCTTTGGGTTAGTAGTTCGTTGTTTGTTATTGGTTGTTTGTTGTTATAGCAGTAGCTAATTAGGTTAGGACATCGACTAGAAGCGAGTCCTCGCCCCTTTTGCTATTTGGCTGAAAGCTGATTGCTGAAAGCTGACGGCTGATTGCGATGAAAGCAAAAACTGGGCATCAATCCGATCATAAATGGTTGATGCCCAGCTAAGTTAGAGCAAGTTTTTGCGTTGTAGATCATCTCTTGCTCACTCCTACGCAGGGATTGAGCTAATTCTCGTTTCCTATGTGCGGGAAGCTTCGCTTTTATTGACCGTAAGCGCGTGCTTTAGGGCTGTTTTGACTGCCCACAAGGTGACGCTATCAGCGAGGAGCATACTTCTAGAAATTCTCTTAAAGAGCAGAAGTATCTCGCTCGCCTCCTTGATCGCTATCTTCCTCTTCTTGGTTTTCATCCCTCGAAGTTCTGCTGTACCGCCGATTTTTAGAGAAACGACCCGTATTTTTGCGTTTACGAAACTTACGGGCGTAAGCTTGATTCCGCTGCGCCTTTTCTTTTTTTAGATTGCGGCGCTTTGCCATGTTTACCTCATGAATAACAAAAAATGTGCCTCGCTTGCCTCTTGCTTTGAGATTAAGCTTGGCTTGTCTATCTTACCAGTGTTAGACCTCCTGCTTGAGAAGCTGCCTCAAAACAGGTGATGTCTAGACTACTATGTAAGGCTTGCCAATGCTAGTATCTCTTGCGATCGCCACTTGGTTTCCAATGGTTTGTTTTGGGTCAAGCGTTGATAACACAGCAAAGCACGTTCAATCCATTCTGCACTATCTAGAGCAGAAATTGCAGAGTCTTCTTGGTGGAGTTGTTGAGGCGCGTGAAGAGTAAAATTCTTAAACGTTCAACGTTGAATTGCGTCAAAAAGTAGCTTTTTAACCGCTAACATGACCGAACTTGCATCAGGAGCGTCTATGATAACAGTCTGTAAGCAACCGATTACATAGGTAAAGAGAGCTTTCTCATCAATGTATCGAAAATGGCAATTTGTACAAACAGTGCTTGGAGTTATATTTCGCCATCCTGTCCCTGGCACCAGCATCATTCCAATTTTGCCGGATGGGCAAATTGTGCTGGTTCGGCGTCGTGATAATGGTAAGTGGTCACTGCCAGGAGGTATGGTGGACTGGCGCGAAGATATTGCTACATCCGTGCAGCGAGAGTTGGCTGAAGAAACAGGGCTAGAGGTGTTGGAAATTGCTCGATTAGTTGGAGTTTATTCAGCACCCGATCGCGACCCTAGGCTCCATTCTATTTGTGTCCTGGTAGAAGCAAAGGTTCAAGGAACAATACAGATACAAGACACATCAGAAATTTTGGAAGCTCAAGCCTTTCAACCCTCAGATATTCCATTAGGCACCCTCAGCCATGATAATGACCAGCAGTTGCAGGATTATTTTGATGGCAAAACAACTCTTGCTTAGAGGCTGAGGATGTAGAACAGTGAGAAGGTTGTCTTGTCTCCTCTTGTACTCTCTTGCCTAACAGCACATGTCTCACCAGAAAATGGGCAACCGTCTTGCCAATCTCCAATCCTTGAGAGTTAATCCCTTTTACCCGTCGGACTTAAAAGAAAAAGACCTTGCGATCAGGATGAATCTACCCTTACGAAATTCTCGAATTAAGCTACAGTCGGGGCAATTGTTCTGGCGTGAAGTGGGTCAGGGGCCAGTTCTCGTCTTTCTACATGGCTCTTGGAATGATGGTAGTCAATGGCTACCCGTTATTCAACAATTAAGCCAGGATTACCATTGCTTAGCCCCTGACTTACTGGGGTTTGGCGACTCACTCAAACCCAAACTCCACTACTCAATCCAACTAGAAGTTGAGTGCCTAGCGGAATACCTAGAATTGCTACACCTACCCCAGGTATATTTAATTGGTCATTCCTTGGGCGGTTGGATTGCTGCTAGCTATGCCTCGAAATATCCGGAGAAAGTCCGTGGTCTTGTATTACTCGCACCAGAGGGGGTTCAGGTAGAAGGACAGCGAGGACGTTGGCGGGGTTCACGATGGTTAGTCGGGCGTTCCTCTATTGGTTATAGTATTCTGCGATCGCTTTTGCCCCTAGCACGGCTATTTGGTCGTCATAAAGGCATTGAACAAGCCCTACAGCAACGGCAACTGCTCAACAGTTCACCCACCGCTTGCCAACTTTTGTTCCAGCGACGCCGCGCCGAAATTCAAGCCGAACTCTTGCAAGAACAACTTGACTGGCTCAAAGTACCAACGTTGATTCTACAAGGCAGCAGGGATACAACGGATGCGATCGCACGTAGCCAAACCTATGGCGATAAACTGCCACAAGCCTATCTAGAGATGATTGAACAGGCCGGTCATGACTTACCGGAAGCCTTCTCAGAACTGGTAGCTCAGTACATTAATGACTTTGTTGTAACGCAGGAGGAAAGTGTTCAAACAGATAACGTAGTAGGACTGTGAAAGCTGTTTTGCTCTCTTGGTAATCTCTTCCCCCACTCCCTACTTCCCTTGTTCAATCAATAAGCGCATTCCCCAAAAGATTAAGTAGGGGTCAGCTACAAGATGATATATGTCGTGAGGAAACTGGGCTTGAAGGTGAGTTAGCAGCAAGCGAGAGTCGCCGCCCGTTAGAGCAATCTGAGTATCTGGAAACTGACACCGCCAATCATTGATAAAGTCCTGGATACCTGCCAAGACGGTATAGACTACACCACTTTCAATTGCCGCTGATGTCTGCTTAGCCCAGCGAGGTGGTAGCTGTGGTGCGAGTTGGATGGCTGGTAAGGCCGCTGTGCTTCCTGCCAAAGACTTTAGCTGTAACCCTAGTCCTGGTAAAATCGCTCCCCCAATTAGCTGCTTGTCGGCATCAGCACCTGTAAAGGTTAAGGCGGTGCCAGCATCAATGACTAGCACTGGGTAACCATAAGTTTCCCCTGCACCCAACAAGGCTAAGGCACGGTCAATCCCCAAAGAAGGATAAAGTCCCAAAAGTGGCACTCGCTCTAGGGTAATGACATCACTATCAGAGTAGGTTTGCCAGAGTTTTGTCTGTTCTGGTACGACTGAAGCGAGATAAAGAGGTAGCGGGTTGGGATCATCCAATTGTTGAGATACTAACAAGGACGGAAAAATTTTCTCTGACATTACCCCAACTGCCCATTGCTGAATTAGTTCCTCAACGGTGGCTGTTGATAAATGGTCAGTATCCCAAGCCTCTCGAAGAATTCCCTCGACAAACCAAGCCCAGTGTAATCTGGAATTTCCAATTATTAAGGCGAGGCAGTTTCCTTTCACAGGGGTATAGGGCAGGGAATGAGTTGTTTAAGTATTTTTACTTAGCTACTATAGAAGAGTGAACCTGCTGAGTTTAGGGTTGATGCATCTTCTGCTCAAAAAAGCAAGATATCAATCTATAGCAAGATCTATGAAGAACCTATAAAAAAACAATAACTAAATGCAGAAAAGAAATGCATTGAGATTTCAATCTTCTTACGCTTCATATTAGGTTGCTTGATAAAGCCTCTAAAAATAGTTGTGTAAAAATAAAGAAAACATAAAAAATTAAAAGTAGCTGATTAAGGAGTTAAGAAATGGTATTACTCACTGACAGAAGCCAAAAGCGATTAACGATTCAGACGGGCGAAATAGCGGCAGATACAACAACGATTCGCTCATTGGACTGGGATCGCGATCGCTTTGATATTGAGTTTGGACTACAAAATGGTACAACCTACAACTCATTTCTGATTCGGGGCGAGAAAATCGCTTTAGTTGATACCTCTCATGAAAAGTTTCGTCAGCTATATTTAGACACCCTCAAAGGATTAATTGACCCTCCTAAAATTGATTACCTAATTATTAGCCATACGGAGCCAGATCATAGCGGTTTGGTCAAAGATGTCCTTCAACTCGCGCCTGATGTGACAGTGGTAGGAGCAAAGGTGGCAATTCAGTTTCTTGAAGATTTCGTGCATCAGCCCTTTAAGCGGCAAATTGTCAAAAATGGCGACAAATTGGATTTGGGCAATGGGCACGTTCTAGAGTTTGTCAATGCCCCTAATCTACACTGGCCTGACACAATCTTCAGCTACGACGCAGGAACTCAGGTAATCTTCACTTGCGATGCGTTTGGGATGCACTACTGCTCAGAGAGTACCTTTGATGAAGATTTAAGCAGGATTGAACCGGATTATCGATTTTACTACGACTGCCTAATGGCTCCAAATGCCCGTTCTGTGCTGTCTGCCCTCAAGCGGATGGGCGAGTTGGGTGAAGTAAAGATGGTTGCTAATGGTCATGGGCCATTGCTACGCCACAATGTTGAAGAATTAGTGAGTCGCTACCGCCGTTGGAGTCAAGCGCAGACAAAAGCAGAGACATCGGTTGTTGTGTTTTATGCTTCAGACTACGGCTATAGCGATCGCCTTTCCCAAGCCCTCGCTAGAGGTATCACCAAAACTGGTGTTGGTGTAGAGATGATGGACTTAAAATCCGCCGACCCTCAAGAAGTGCAGGAATTGGTCAGTCGTGCGGGTGGAATCGCGATCGCAATGCCTCCAGTATCCAGTAAGACGGCGGCGGCGGCTGTGGGCACAGTACTTGCTGCGGCTAAGTCTAAGCAAGCGATCGGTATTTTCGAGTCTTACGGTGGGGATGACGAACCGATTGACCCTCTATTAAGACAATTCCGGGATTTGGGCTTGAAAGAAGGCTTTCCTGCGATTCGGGTTAAGGATACCCCGACAGAAGCGACGTATCAACTTTTTGAAGAAGCGGGTACGGATATGGGGCAGTTGCTGACACGCGATCGCGGTATCAAGCAAAGAAAATCTCTTGATACTGAACTCGATAAAGCGCTAGGACGGATTAGTGGCGGATTGTATATTATCACCGCGAAAAAAGGTGATATTAAGGGCGCGATGCTAGCCTCCTGGGTATCTCAAGCCAGCTTCCAACCCTTGGGCTTGACGATTGCGGTGGCGAAAGACCGGGCGATTGAGTCGTTGATGCAAGTAGGTGATCGCTTTATCCTCAATATCTTAGAAGAAGGTAACTACCAAGCACTAATGAAGCACTTCCTCAAGCGCTTCCCACCTGGTGCCGACCGTTTTGCTGGGGTGAAAACTCAACCTGCTGAAAATGGTTCCCCAATCCTGACTGATGCCCTAGCTTATATAGAGTGCAAGGTTTCTAGCCGGATGGAACTTAGTGACCATTGGGTTGTTTATGCGACAGTTGATGCGGGTCGTGTTTCCAAGTCTGATGCTCTCACCGCCGTTCACCATCGCAAAGTCGGGAACTATTATTAAAGGGATTCAGGGTGGGCATTTCCCACCCTACAACTATCCATAGGGAAAGGTTGGAAGATGCTAGAAAAACCAGAAGAATTGGCTATAACTTTATCGGCTTCACCCAACCTTCCTACTAAGAACTCTCGAAATCTCAACAGAACTATTGCATTAGTTGAGGAGCTATTAGCCAAATCAAAGTCACCCAATGAGGCATTAGATTGGGCTAGAGTACGCGAGGTGATTCTTCGCCAGAATGAAGAAGTTAAACGAGAAAACCACCTGCGTTTTCTGGAAAAAAGCCAAATTATCTATAAGATTTCATTCTCCGGGGTTGCTTTCGTAGTCGGGATAGTGCTTTTTATCTGTGGCTATAAAGATGCTCTTTATCTAATCGGTGTAGGATTTGTGCCGCTAATTTCACGAAAAAAACCTACTTAGGCATTTTAGAGTAACACTCATGTTAGAAACGAAGCAAAGAGATGTCCAAGTTCTCCCAATCGGTGCAGAAACAACAGTCTTGCGATCGCGTACTTGGGATAGACTCAAGTTTGAAATCGAATACGCCCTACAACGAGGCACCACGGCTAATTCTTATTTAATTCAAGCCGATAAAATTGCTCTTTTTGACCCACCCGGTGAATCATTTACTGAAATATTCTTGGCGGCATTGCAACGTCGCATAGACCCAACCTCGTTGGATTATGTGATTCTCGGTCATGTCAATCCGAACCGGGGCGTTACGCTGAAAGCCTTGCTAGAGAAAGCTCCTCAGATTACCTTTGTTTGCTCAAATCCAGCCGCGATCGCTTTACGCGCTATTTTGCCAGACCACGACCTCAACATCAAGGTCGTGCGGGGAGAACAAACCCTAGATTTAGGCAGAGGTCATCACCTGCAATTTATCCCAACTCCTAGCCCCCGTTGGCCAGACGCCGTCTGTACCCACGACCCACAAACGGAAATTCTCTTTACCGATAAGTTATTTGGGGCGCACGTCTGCGGTGACCAGGTACTTGACGAAGGATGGGCGACGATTAGCGAAGACCGACGCTATTACTTCGATTGCCTAATGGCACCCCACGCACGGTATGTAGAAACAGCGTTAGATAAACTTACTGACTTCCAAGCCAGGATTTATGCAACAGGTCATGGCCCCTTAGTACGCTATAGCCTCATCCTACTAACTCAGTATTATCGCCAGTGGTGTGAGCAGCAAAAGTCTCAGGATACGACTGTTGCCTTGATTTATGCTTCGGCTTATGGTAATACAGCGACATTGGCACAAGCGATCGCACGGGGCATTACAAAAGCAGGGGTTGGAGTTGAATCGATTAACAGCGAAGTTGCTCAACCTTCGGAAATCCGGGAAGCGATAGAGAAATCTGACGGGTTTATTATGGGTTCCCCAACCCTTGGCGGTCATGCACCAACGCCCATCCAAACCGCATTGGGTTTGGTACTATCTACGGCTACTAAAACTAAACTTGCTGGTGTCTTTGGTTCCTACGGTTGGAGTGGTGAAGCCATTGACTTGATTGAGGATAAATTCCGCGATGCAGGTTATCGCTTTGGCTTCGAGACAATTCGGGTTAAATTCAAACCCACCGATGTCACCTTAAAGTTCTGTGAAGAAGCAGGCACGGACTTTGCCCAATCGCTAAAGAAAGCCAAAAAATCCCGAACCCCCAAGCAACCCGTCGGTGACTCCCAAGCTGCCCGTACCGAACAAGCGGTGGGGCGTTTGATTGGTTCTCTATGTATTGTCACCGCTAAACAAGGAGAAGTTAATGGTGCGATGCTTGCGGATTGGGTGTCTCAAGCCACGTTTACGCCTCCAGGTCTGACTATTGCTGTTGCCAAAGACCGGGCGATTGAATCACTGATGCACTCTGGAGATAAATTTGTCTTAAATATTCTCGAAGAGGGGAAGCATTTGGGTTTGATGAAGCATTTCCTCAAGCCATTTAGTCCCGGTGAAGACCGATTCGCTGGGGTTGCGACTCAAGAGGCTGAGAATGGCTGCCCGATTCTGACTGACTCCCTCGCTTATCTAGAATGCACGGTTGAAAATCGCATGGAATGCGGCGATCACTGGCTCGTCTATGGGGTTGTCAAGAATGGCAAAGTACTACAACCCGAAGGCGTTACGGCTGTGCATCATCGTAAATCAGGCACTCATTACTAAGCCGTCAACATTTCGTTTTCACAAGGATACTTGTGGCGATAAGTCGTAGAGACGTACCCTTTGGGAACGGCTAGGCTAGCGCCTCGCTAGTGCTGACGCACCGCTACGCTAACGCTAACGCCGAACCGCCGGAATGTCTCTACAAAGTTTTATGGGTTGCCGAAAAAGGGGATAGCTGACCCGGATTCGTATCACTTAAGATTCAGGAGTTACGCAGCTAATCGCTGAAAGCCTGATTTTGTCATAGGAACTTGGCAATGCCAAGCCTGTACAGCGTGTTGAAGTGGTAACCCTAAATCATATAGTTTCGTTTCGTGAAAACTCTTCCATCGGAGGGATGGTCTTAGGTTAAGATTTGGTTAATCATAGATTAAAGAAAACCTGTTGAGCAAGACTCTATTTCTAAAATCATGAAAAATCTTGACCCAATGAACAAAAACGGCTTTCTCTATCCGCGAAGCCGCTACTATGGAGCGTTTTCGCCGGAAACTCTAGCGTTTAATGCCAATTTACAAGAATTTGCTCAGAAAATTTCTTATATTTCTGCTTTAGAGACAGGAGGTAAATTATCTCCTGAGGAAGCTTACACTCAGGTAAAGCGTTTGTGGAAGCAGTTGAAGCAGAGTAAGAAGGAACTGAGAATTGGCTCAAATCCATCACCAGAGACGAAGTAGTTATTTTAGCCAATACATCTTCATTGAAAAATTGAAACAATCTATTCAAGCCAGGGAGTTGGCAAGTGCTGCTTTTGTCGTCGTACCGTAGTCCAATTCTCAAATAGCGATCGATGGCAAAGGTATTGGTGATTGAAGATGACGAACTGCTGCGTGAGAGTATCCTACACATATTAAACACAAGAGAGTTTAATGCGATCGGCGCTGGAGATGGTCGCTGCGGATTGCAGTTAGCCAAAGAATTTGTTCCAGATTTAATTTTGTGTGATGTAAGGATGCCAGAAATGAATGGCTATGAGGTTTTGAGGTCGTTACGTCAAGACCCAGTTACGGCAAGCCTTCCTTTTATCTTCCTCACTGCTGAGTCTAGCGAAGATGTCCTTCGCCAAGGGGAATTATTGGGAGCAAACGGCTATCTGACCAAGCCCTTTGCCACAGCTGAACTTCTGGAAGTCCTCGAAACCCATCTCAGGAAATAAAACTTTTTTCTCAGGTGAAGTTTCTAGGAAGTAGAAAAAATAATTAAACGCATATCCCGTCTCGATCCCTCCCCGATTCGGAGAGGGGTATCTGGTGCCCTTGCCTCATAGAGACAGAGCAAGGAAAACAAAAAAGCTGATAGCTGGCGGCTTTCTGCTATATCTGTGACTTCCATCAATACTCTCACTGGAGTAAGCGAATGTTTAACTCTGAAGTCTGGAGACTTCTGCAGTCTTTCTTGAGCTTTCTCAAGCGTCTACTGACTAAGCATTGGCGATCGCTCCTACTGCTATTGATTGGAGTTTTTTTGCCGTTACAGGTTTTTGGGGAGCTTGCTGAGGAGGTTTGGGAGAACGAAGGGGGTTTCCCTTGGGATGTGCCGCTTCTGTTAGCCATTCGCACAACAGCGCGACCTCAACTAGATGTTTTTGCAGTAACGCTGACTAAGTTTGGCGTGTTTTGGGGGGTATTTCCGGTCGCTGCTGTCGTTGTGCTAATTTTGTTCAGACAACGACGGTGGCGAGCGCTTGCTTATTTAACCACCACTTTGTTAGGAAGCATCGTCATCAATCGTACTGCCAAAGTTCTGCTGCATCGAGTACGTCCCCATTTGTGGGAGTCACCAGCGCCAGAGTTTGATTATGGATTTCCGAGTGGTCATGCGATGTCGAGTATGACGTTGGTGGCGGCTTTGCTGATTTTGACTTGGCATAGCCGTTGGCGCTTGCCAGTTCTGGTTGTTGGGGGCTTGTTTGTCTTAACGATTGGCTGGACAAGGCTCTATTTGGGGGTTCACTACCCTAGTGATATTTTGGCAGGCTGGATGGCTTCAGTTGCTTGGGCAGTGGGGGTTAGTGTACTTCTGAGACTACATCCCACGAACAGGCGCTCAAAGAATCAATAGAAATAGCAGGGGAGGGAAATTTTCATGCCATCGTTGTGAGTATTGGCTCATGATGCCTTCCCTTCTTGTGACGCTCCTACACCTCCCTAACGGATGAGACGTGAGGCTCCTGCGGGGTTAGCTGAATCTAGACGATCGCAAATTTTATTCAGTTTCATCTGTTAAAAGGAAGAGAAAACTGGGAACTATAGATGTGGAACGATATTTCCACACTATTAAATTTTCCATCCCAGTGGAGAGATAGAGATGCCTGAACTACCAAACTTCCGCAATGCTTCACTCCTCAGCCTTGCGCTTACCCATTGCTCCTACCGTGATGAACATGGGGGACTCGAAGACAATGAACGACTGAAGTATCTCGGTAACTCTGCCCTAGTTTTTTTGAGCAGTGCGTTTCTCTATAAGCTTTACCCAGAGATGGGGGAAGGAGAACTGACCTATCGGCGTTCTTCATTAATCAATCAAAATCAACTAGCAAAGTTCGCAATCGTCCTGGGCATCGATAAACAAATGCTAGTTGGCACAGAGGTAGTCAAAGAAGAGGGCGACCTAAGTACAACGTTACTTAGTAACATATTTCAAGCGATTATCGGTGCCTACTTTCTAGACTCCGGCATTGATGCTGTCCGTGCTTTTGTTAAACCTCTGTTCACCTCAGTACTAAGAAAAACAACTCGTTCTCGCTCTAGCCTGGATTACAAGGCTTTGTTTCAGCAATGGTCGCTCTTAAACGTTGGTCAAGTGCCTGATTATTTCATCCTTGAAGAGTCTCAACCAAATTGCCCTACAAGATTCACCGCCGCCGCCTGCGTAAGTGGCGAAGTGTATGGTGTGGCAACAGAGAGTAATCAACAATCTGCCGAGAAGCTTGCGGCTGAAGCGGCACTGAAAAAACTTGGACTAATGTTTTAGATCAAGGGAAAGGCGATCGCTATCTCTTAACGGATGCTTTGATTTCCTCCCACGTCAGCACATGATCTGGAACACAATCTTTATCAGCAATTCGACGAGCAAGCTCTTGCTTCTGTGCATTGGTTAGATCAGGGTAAACTTGCTCGGCTGCAATACCACTATCCCAAATTGCTTACACAAGTAGGTTGTTGCTCCTATGGCAGCCGACTGCGCCATTTCTTTGGATCTTGAGAACAATGAAAAACTGAGTAGACAATAATTGTATTGTCTGAATACTCATAGAAAAGAACGTAAGGGAATCGCCGAACTACAGCCCTTCGATAGCTTTCATAAACTACCCGGTAAAGCTCTGGATTCCGCCGGATGAACTGAATACAAGCATCGACACAACGAAGAAACTCTTCACCTAAACCAGATTCCTGTTCTTCGTACCAAAAATAAGCTTGAGCCGCATCTTGTTCTGCCTCTGGCAGAATAATCAGACTTCTAAGCACCATGCTGTCTGCTACGAATTCGTTCCTTAACGGCTTCCCATGAACTGCCTGAGTCAGAATTTTGCAAATAGATTGCTTTCCTCCTAGCAAGTTCTTCTTTTTGCCAATCAAGCACAGGGATTTGATCGGGAACCAAGGCAATACTGTCCCATAAGTCTTCGAGAAGTTGCAATTTTTCTGAGAGGGTTAACTCAAAAACCTGAGCAAATTCTGCGTTCATACTAACCTCGCTCAGTAACTAGCCATTATTTTGTTCTCAGTCTATCACTACCAACACTGATGTCCTCAGAATGACGTTTTGAGAAGCTATTCAACCGCTTGAAGAACAAACGAACTTCTGATGCACCTTGACGATTTCAGGACAGGTAGTCTAAATTAGGTATACCTATTCAGGAGTACCTAATTATGTCCTATTATTTGTTTGAGGTTCCTTCTGTAAGCGGTCATCATACGGATCTGGTTCTTGCAGACCCGGATAACCCAAATGCACCTGCTTACTCTCACTACGCTTTTACCATCGGAACTCCCGCGAACCCAAACGAATTAACACAGCGTCGAGGAATTCCATTTAGCAGCTTTCGTGATTGGGAAAAATTGTCTAGCAACTTTAATATCGAAGAGATGCTGATCCCAAAGAAGGCATACCTTCCTGGAGGGAGTGTGCTTGGGGAAAAAGATTTAAATCCAGCATTTCAAGCTAACACGGCTATGCGGCTTGGTGCGTTAGAACTACTTGCCAACATCTCTTCGGGTCGAATTACTGCCAGTGACAAAGATCCTTTTCCTCATCAATTGGCGCTGCAACAGTATATGAAGGCTCATCAGACACAAGTTCAACGCCTCCTTATTGCTGACGAGGTTGGACTTGGAAAAACAATTGAAGTGGGTTTGATACTACGAGATTTGCTTGTTGCACAGGTTGATTCTAAGCTGCTTCGCTGTCTTTACCTAACAAAGGGTGGACTCCTAGATGATGTCAGGCTGAAACTCCAGTCAGTTATCCCTGGTGTAGATGGTGAGAGTATTGTTCAAGTTGAGAAATCTTTTGTTGAATATGGCAATCGTACTGACGGAATTCATATCGCCAGTATGGATGCTGCGAGACGTTATGTAAAAAAGGCACAGAAAAAAAAGTTGCCTACAGGGGTTAGCCCCGAAATTTTAATTATTGACGAAGCACATCATTGTGCAAGCGAAGATGAACTAACTAGCCCACAGCGTATTGGTCTAAAAGCAACAACAAGAGCTTATGAAGCTGCTTACCAAATGATCACTGGAGAATTTTGGCATGATTCCGCTCCTCCAAAGCTAGTAATCTTCATGAGTGCTACTCCCTTTCGCTCCAGACCCCAATTTATCAACCTATTACGTCTTCTCACAAATAAGACTTCAGAGATTGAAAATGCATATTCACCTAAGTTAACTGACAGAGAACTCGTTCAAGTTTTAGGTTCTGATAACTCATCTACGGCAGTCATTTGGCGGCAGCATTATAATGTCCGTAGCTGGTCTGATAAACGCTTATTCCCGAACTTGGCGATCGAACGTCCGCCTCTCCAAGCAAGCGAAGCCTACTTGAAATTGATTGAAGATATTCGGGAAAAAATAAAAGAGATTTATAGTAATTACGGTGAGAGTTTTGGTGGATTTGCAATTCGTCAACTTGAAACGCGATTAACTAGCACTACTATTACTGGCGCAATGTGGCTGTTCCGTTGGTGCGTCAGACATCAAGAGTGGAAAACTCAAGATGAATACAGACAAGATATTTCCGAAAGTACAGCGAATCTTCGCAAGCTTATTAAAGGAATTTCTCAAAAGCTTGCCGCTTACGACGAACGCAATAAATCTGGGCACGTTACAGTCTCTTTTCCCAGCGATGATTTTTCGTTTGATGCAAAAAGCTTAGGACAACCATTACCGGGTAATAAAATAGTCGATATTTACAGACTTAATGAAAAGCTTCGTAGAGGTGATGATGAAGATAATACTTTTGTTGCTACTCATGAAGAGATTACAGAACTAACAGAATTTGCGCTAGAACTGCTGAACTTTGCAGATTTTCATAGTGAAGATGAAACTGGAGCGGAGAATGCCAAGCTAACTTGGCTCAAAGATATCTTGGCAAAGCATCCTGAGTCAAAATTTCTAGTTTTTACTGAGAGTTTACAAACCTGCGAGATTATCATTAAAGCTCTTCCCAGAGAGAGTGAAAAACTGACTGGAGATATGAGCCTTGCTCAGAGAGAGGAAGCTGTTGCCAAATTGCGTGATGTGAATAGTCCCGTAAGAGTCCTAGTTGCAACTTCAGCCGCAGACGAAGGGTTTGATTTTCAAGTTGCAAACCGCGTTATTCATTGGGATTTGAGTCCAAATCCAGCAGTGCTGATGCAACGAAACGGTCGCGTCGCTCGACTGGGGCAAATCTTAGATGTTATTGCTTATTACTTGATTATTGCTGGAACGCATGAGCAAAGACGGGAGCAAGCATTAGTTGATCGCTTTACTCAACTTGGAATCACAGATGAAAGAATGCGTCTTAAAATTCTGGGTTCTCTCAGTATTGAACAGGAGGAGAAAATCTTTCAGGATATCGAAGAAGAAAAGTTTTCACTAATTGACGATATCCTCAAGCAGGCTGAAGCCGACCAGAAGGATATGGAAGAGAAATTAGGGGAACTTCAAACACAACTTACTCAGCAATGGGTCATCAGTCGAGAAGAACTAGCGAAGCGGCTTGACAGATGGATGGAATTAGGATTACCTGGTGTTGATCAGAAATATGAACTTACATTTAGTACCAAGGAGTGGAGCCGTCCTGTATTCCGTGACGAAGGTACAGCTATGGAAACTGCTCAGGCTAAGATTGCTACCATTCAAGGCAGGAAATTCACGTTTGACCCAGAATTCAAGGTCTTTGGCAGGGAGAAAGAAAATATCTTGCTAGCAGGTCTTTATCCTTGGTTTAAGAATGAACGGGAGGGAGTAATCGAGCATCGTCCGCTTCCCCGCAACGCCGATCCAATTGGTTATCTTGCGTGTTCTCTAGCTCGACAGCGTAAGGCAGACTTTACTACAATCTCAGCGAACCAGTTGTATGAACAATTTCCTAATCTGCGAGATGCTCATTATCTCTTATTTGCCACTCACCCGCTTCGTGAAGTAGAAAATCATGCGCTAGCCAGCACCGATTCTTACTTAACGTTTTACGCTTTCAGTAGTGACTTATCCAAGTCTATAGAAGCTCAAGGCGCATCAGCCAAAGAAGTTTACCAAATGATTTCCCTGTTGGAGAAAGATGCACTTAAAACGGGTTCAACATTAATAGAAACTGGTGTGCTTGAGGCTGCAAAAAGCGCAAGCCAAGAACTTGCAAAATGGTTGGAGCAATCAAGAAAACTTGGGGGACTTACTAAGAAGTCATATTTTCTCCCAATTCCAGTGGCACTTGTTGCAGTGCTTCAGTAGGAGAGAACAGACTTGAATAGTGGCGATCGCTTCTTAATCTTGTCAAGCAATGAGTGCCCCACCACCAACCTCAAAACCATATCCTTGCGAATAGTCTCACGGTAACTTACCCCTGAATACCAAGAGATCACTTTCGGGATACACCCCACCTACAACTCAAGTAGCAAAACTTTTTATTCAACCGCAGAAGTGCGAAATAGAAAGCAAGGGCAGGGGGAGATTGGCTTCTCGCTTCCCCTGCCTACTTCCTACACATTGGAGTTAATTACACACTCACTAGAGAGACAACAACCCTAAGGCAACTGACTCAACCAGTGGCTGACATCTACAGCCAGTTTTTCACCAAGCTGGAGCAACTGGCGTAGTTGAGTAGTATCCCAATCAGTTTTTGAAGGCAGTTTCGTCAACTCACCCACGTCGTTCTTTTCAGAAATCAACTGGGCTTGAATTGCCAGTTTGCACTGAGGGACGAGGCGCGTTTGTAGGCTGCTGAAGTACAGTTCCTGGCAACGATCCAGGCATAACCCAAGGTGAAGCTGATTGCCTAACTCAATTAGACGCTCAATGCGGTAGATATCAAATTTTAAGGTGTCTGGATTAGCGTCGTGCAAGACTTGCCAGAGCGATCGCAAAATCATCTGTTCTAGCGTTTGCCTTGCTTCTGGGATTTTGAGCTGGCAACGTAGATGCTGGGCTTCTGTTGCGATCGCTTCCAACTCGGCTAAGTGACTGAATACCATCTGGGGATCGCTTGTTTCCTGCTCTAGCGATCGCAAGGAACATAAGCACCGATTTGAAAGCGCAATCTCCGCAGCCACTTGCAATTCCTGCGGAACTGACAACTCATCTCGATGGAATGCCATCAATACGCCATAATTATCCCGGTAAACCTGAGTATAAAGCTGATCTAATCGTGTCAAGGTTTCCTGACTTAATAGTCCCATAATCCGGTGACGCTCCTCAGCAAACAGGTTCTGCAAGCTAAACGATTGATCACCAAACATCTGGTTCATTGCCAGAATTGCATGGGCAGCACTCGCCTGTTTTAAAGCCTCGAACACCTTTTCTTTAAGTTTGCTGTAGGCACGGCGTCCCGCAAACGGTTGAATGCAGCAGTGGAAGTCCCAACCCCCTAAGTGCAGCACAGCAAATACAAGATGAGAACTTTCCCAGGTAATTTCTGAAACCAGGCGTAACTGTCCCACAGCTAGCGTCAGCGATCCCATCCGTTGTAGCTGGTAGTCGAGTTGATGAGCCTCGTAGCAGTAGAGTCGTTGCTGTTGGGGATAGCTGGTGAACAGTGAACTAATTGCATAGTGGGCAGCTACTTGCTTAAAGCTGATTTGTGCCGACACCACCAGTTGCCGATAAACCTCTAAACCAGTTTTGAAGAAATCAACATTACTAGGTGCAAGGGCAAGGCGTCTAAGGAAGCCTTTTTCCAATTGCACCCCAGCGACATCACCCGCTAATTCCAACGCATGAGAGGCATAACGGAGAATCTGTACCCCTTCTGGACGAGAGAGTTCTTCAAAGAACCAGCCGCAACTGGTATACATCAGCAGCGCGTGACGCTGCATTTCCAAAAGGCGTAAGGCATCAATCTGTTCGGCAGGTGAGAGTTTATGATTGCGATGACGATCCAAAAAGCTTTCGACATTCGCTGGGGAGCGATCGCGCATCACTTTGATATACTCATCCCGTGCTGCCCAAGGATCACGGAATAACTGCCGCCCTGTCTCTTCATAAACCTTAGCTAATCGATCCCGCAGCCAATCAAGAGCATCCCGCAACGGACGCCGCCACTTCTGGTTCCATGCCCCACCACCACCGCAACCACAGTCCTCCTGCCAACGCTCAACTCCATGGGCGCAACTCCAAGCAGTTACAGGCTTCAGTACGACTTCCCAAGTCGGTGGATTGATGCTGAGGTAGTGAGCAAAGTTCGTGACAGTCCAGCCTCGATTGGGAATTTCTTGGGTAAAAGCGTAAGCAAGACATTTCTCTGTCCCGCCTTTATGGTGCCCAAAGGTTTCCCCATCTGTTGCGACAGAAATAAGCTGTGCTGGTCGATGATCCCCACGCACGGCTTGACCCAAACGCCCCAAAAAGTGAGGGGAGTAACTTAAAACATCGTTAAAACCCATATCTCTAGAGATTGGGCCGTCGTAGAAAAAGATATCAATATACTTGCCATCAGCAAGGAAACACCGATAAGGGCGAGTGGGATCAATTTGGCTACCACCCACTTCCAGCCATTGAGTAACAGGTTGATCGTCATTGGGGAGGGGGCGACACCGTTCTGCTTGGGAGGGAGCGAGAATGATAAATTTAATTTCCTCTGCAACGAGTGCCTCTAATGTGGCATAGTCCACAGCCGTTTCCGCTAGCCACATGCCTTCGGGATCGCGACCAAATCGGGAGCGGAAGTCTTCTTTGCCCCAACGGATTTGGGTGTATTTGTCCCGTTCGTTTGCCAGAGGCATGATGATGTGGTTGTAAACCTGCGCGATCGCATTACCATGACCATTTAGACGCTCAGCACTTTTGCGATCGGCTTCTAGAATCCGCTGATAAACCTCAACATCGTAGCGTTCCAGCCATGACATCAGCGTTGGCCCGATGTTAAAGCTCAAATACTCATAGTTGTTCACGATCCCCACAACTTCACCCCGCTCATTCAACACCCTGGCAAAGGCATTGGGGCGATAACATTCATGGTGAATTCGCTCATTCCAGTCGTGGAACGGTGTTGCACTGGGCTGGCGCTCAATCGTGTCAAGATAAGGATTTTCACGCGGCGGCTGATAAAAATGACCGTGAACCGTCACGTACACACCTGTAGCCGTCTGTAGGGAATCGGGAGCGATCCCCGTATCGTCTGTAAACTTTATAAGCGCATCCATTGCAACAGCTTGTGAAGCTGGAAGATCAGCAGCAGAAGTCATGGGATTACCAAATACTAAAAAACTAGTTAGACTACTTTCCTCGCCCTACACGGAAATCATCACTTGGGTAGGGAACTATGCTCCGTCAAGCCAGTATCTACTTCAAAGGCAACAATCTTGAATCAGGAACACGTAAATAAACTTTGGCGAGGATTAAGAAAGGACTGGTTAAGCTTGCTTTGGGGTGGAAGCTTAAAAACCTTTGACACTGTTCTTATTCAACCGCAATGCCTAAGTAGAGCTGACAGTCGGTTCATGGAACTTGCCTTAAGTTCATAGAACTTAATTGCAAGATAACAGTTCTTCAACGCAACGACACCCTATCGAACGACATAATCCTGCTCACCTCTAAGTAAGAAGCGAGTATTCTAGAGTCGAATGAAAGCACGCCTTTTGAGGTGCAGAAAATCTAGATGCTGACCAAAAATACAATTTTGTTTGCTTTGCTGGTGTTTGTTCCCATTTCCATTGCGGCTCATTTTCTGGAGTGGGGAGCATCCGTTGTCTTCATTACGTCTGGTTTGGCGATTGTTCCCCTGGCTGCCTTTATGGGTACGGCGACGGAAGAAATCGCTGTGGTGGTTGGGCCATCGCTAGGTGGTTTATTAAATGCGACCTTTGGCAACGCTACCGAATTAATCATTGCCCTGATTGCCTTGAATGCAGGGTTGGTGAATGTGGTCAAAGCCACAATTACGGGATCGATTATCAGCAACTTACTTCTGGTGATGGGCTTTGCCATGCTGTTGGGCGGCTTGCGCTATAAAGAACAGGATTTTCAGCCCGTTATCGCACGAGTGAATGCTTCCTCTATGAACCTTGCCGTGATTGCGATTCTAGTACCAACGGCTGTAGATGCCACCTCAACAGGTATTGGTGAAGCTACGTTGCAGAAACTTTCGGTTGCCGTTGCGATCGTGTTAATTCTGGTCTATGGGTTGACGCTGCTATTTTCTATGAAAACGCACAGCTATCTATTTGACGTTGGTGTCGCAGAAATGGATGGAGAGGAGTCAAACCTGGCGAAAGAAGATACTGAAGAGAAGCCTAACTTGACGCTTTGGATTAGCGTGCTGCTAGGGGTGACTCTTCTGGTAGCGGGGGAGTCAGAATTGCTTGTGGAAACCTTGGAAGAAGCAACCTCGCAATTGGGCTTGAGTACCTTGTTTACTGGTGTCATTCTTCTCCCAGTGATTGGCAATGCCGCAGAACACGCCACAGCCGTGACAGTAGCGATGAAAAACAAGATGGATCTTTCTGTTTCTGTGGCAGTAGGGTCTAGTTTGCAAATTGCTCTATTTGTTGCGCCCGTGTTGGTTCTTGCTGGGTGGTTCATGGGACAGCCGATGGATTTGGACTTCAATCCCTTTGAACTCGTGGCGGTTGCTGTGTCAGTTTTAATTGCCAATTCGATCAGTTCTGATGGTAATTCAAACTGGTTAGAGGGAACGTTGCTTCTTGCTACTTATGTGGTTTTGGGACTAGCGTTTTTCTTCCATCCGATTATTGAAGGCTTAGGCTAGTAGACGTAGAAAAATTATTTCTTTGTGTCATCAGTAGCCGCAACTTCCCTTGAAACTGGAAACCACGCTTCTATTTTTAAGAAATGAAGCGTGGTAGTTCACAGCCTTTTTAAAACCTCGCTGAATCCTTGTGAGTGCTTACTGCTACTCATTGCAGTTAGCCAACTCGTCAAGGTATGTGGCATAGCACAGACACTTCCCAAATGAACACGCCATTTACTCCAAGAACGTACTGCACGGGAGAAGGGATAAACGTGCCAGAAACGATTGACAGAGCAAACTATTTCATTACCTAATGCAGTTACTTCATGAGACCATCCCGCAGGAATGAAGAGTATATCTCCCCGGTTGAGGATGACTTCGTGACGGTGCTGAAGTGCTAGTTTGAACTTGGGAAATGATTGAAAGTCTGGTTTCTCAGGATAAACCTGGCTATATCCAGCACGCTTCCTTAATCCGTGCCGTAAATGAACAGCAACTGGAAACGGATAAAGATTGTACAACTGTGAGGGTGGGAAGAGTACAATTCTCTTTGCACCATGCAACTGCATTAAAGTGCCATCCATCGTGTCATAGTGAAGACAGGTTGTATGCCCTCCCAGACCCAGCCAGAGATTTAGGTCAGTGGCAGGCAGCCGCAATCCCATGCTTGCTTCCGTAGACTTGATTAAAGTAGCATCTGCCAATGGGGTATTGGTCAGGGTCGCTTTAGCTAGGTAGAGAGCGTTCTCCTTGGCTTCACCGTTCCGCAGTAGTTCGGCATACTGAAGAAAGGACATGGTTTTGGTTTCTACACCACTGCCAATGTTTGCCCATTTTCGTTTGTCTTGCTCATACCTTTGCTGCCCGTTATAACGTATTGGAAACTCTGTAGTTCCTAACTTCTCACAGAGATAGTCAAGCGTCCAATCCGCCTCGGCATCCAGCAATCCAGTAATAACAACAGGGATACCATGGTTCTGGTACTCCTCAAAGAAGATTTGGGGAGTTAGCTTTGCTGCCTGTATACGAGAGACAGGAAAATCTCGGTTGTTTAGCTTGGGTAAATTATCTTCTTCTGGCTTTGTTTGCATGACTCTATCTAGAGAGCGTTAAATTACACGTCATGGCTGTTTTTAAAAGCTCAAAATCCGCGTTGAGGAGGGCATTACTTGAAGATAGTCGAAGCCATAGCCAAAAATACTCTGAGCTTTGCGCCTATGCCTCTTAATCTTGAGAGGGTTCTGTTGCTTCAACCGAACTATTACCACATCCATCAGTAAATGGCAAGGGCTAATCTAGCAATCAGCTTGCTCAATCACTCCACTGCGGTCGGGTAAGATGCATCTAAAATCTAAGGATGACAACTTTTCAAGGGATCTATAGAAATGCCTTCCCACAAATCTACCCGTGGGATTTTCTCTGATCGTCGCCGATTTTACCTTAGTCTTTTAGGAGCGATCGCCTTTATCGGTGTTGGGATTGCTGTTTATTGGAGTTACTTTAAGCGCAATCCCTCGTCAATTAGTCCTTCTGTGTCTAGCACGGCTTCGGAGACTCGTTCCTCAGGCGATCGCACTACAATCAGTGCATCAGGCTCAACGAGTCAACCTAAGGCGAAGTTGGCTTACATCTTAAAGGGAGATTCATCTTCTGTTCACTCCCTCGCGATTAGCCAAGACGGGCAGACGCTTGTTAGCAGTAGCGATTACTCAAGTGTGATGGTCTGGAATCTGGGTGCAGGCTGTACGGGTACGGTGTGTAATCCTCCAACGCGCACTTTGCCAATGTACTCAATCTCGGTCTACTCTGTCGCCCTCAGCCCAAATCGTCAAATTGTCGCCAGTGGTAGCTGGAAGGACATTAAAATCTGGAATCTGAATGAGGGCGAACTACTACGAAACATTTCGGGACATTTAGGGGCTGTCTATACGGTGGGAATCAGCCCCAATGGACGAACTCTCGCTAGTGGCAGTGGTGACGATGAAGTGAAACTTTGGAATCTGGACACGGGGAAGCTGTTGCACACTCTCTCTGGTCATTCCGAGGCTGTGTATACCCTAGCCTTCAGCCCCGATGGAAAGACTCTCGTCACTGGCAGTTCGGATAAAACAATTAAGATTTGGAATTTAGATAGCGGCTGTACGAGTGAAACCTGCATTAGTTCCACGCACACGCTTTCTGGACACACAGAAGATATATCCTCTCTTGCGATTAGCCCGGATGGGCAAACATTAGTCAGTGCTAGTGCAGATCAAACAATTAAGATTTGGGATCTTCCGAAAGCAACACTGGTTCGTACTCTCTCTGGGCACAAGGGGAAGGTTTTATCGGTTGCGATTAGCCCGGATGGCACGATGGTAGCGAGTGGTGGTGCGGATCAAACGATTAAGCTATGGCAGTTGAATAACGGCGAGTTATTGGACACGATTGCTGGGCATTCTGATGTGGTTAATGCTGTCGCCTTTAAGCCTGATGGTCGTACTCTCTTGAGTGGGAGTGCTGATAAAACGATAAAGATTTGGCGGTTGCAGTAGTTGTTTGTTGTTGGGTTGAGGGTGCGATCGCGTTCTCATTCACAATCAAAAAAATCGCACCTCCCATTGAGGGAAATGCGACTAACTTTACAAAGTTGTGGCTTCTAGTTCTTCCGATTAGAAGAACCTGATTTTTGTAATAACATTACCGGACGCAAGACCCAAAGCAGAATTGCGATCGCAAGAATAATCGCTGTTGGGCTGTTGCTTTCCAATAATGGAGTTGGGTCAATCGGTAAAGTTGTTGTGCTTGGTTGGCTAGCGGAAATCGTGGATTGTGCTTGAGACATTGAGTTATTTGTCCTTGAAAACTCTACAGTCTCATCCTCTGATCAGGCTCACTGAGGTCGAATCTGAGCAATACCTGAGTTAATAGCTGATTTCGTGACTGACTTCCGTTCAGAAGCGAGATTGCTAGAATCTGGGTAAATTTTAGGAATAAGCTATGCCACGATCCGTTAAGATTCACCCAGATCGCAAGCAAGAGGTCATATCAGCTCTTGAGCGTAATAGCTTTCTAACTCAGGGTGACTTAGCAGCGCATCTAGGGATAGCTCTATCCACAATCAATAACTTCGTCAACAGCAAACCTGTTTACATCTCGAAGTTTGAAGAAATTTGTGAGGCATTGGGGCTAGATAAGCGAGAAATCACTAAGCCAGTTGAGCAAGGTAGCAATAGTGCCTCTGAGCAGCCTGCTCCTCCAGTCAGCTTTTTTGCTTATGATTCTTCCTGGGTAGGTCGAGAGCAGCTAGTTGCTGATCTGAGTGAAAAGCTTCGAGAGAGATGTCGGCTATTAATCCTCGTTGGCATCACGGGAATTGGTAAAACGGCTTTGGCTGAAAGATTGGCAGTAAAGTTACAAGACTGGTTTCTTGGAGATTGGAAGAACAAGTTCAAGAGAGCGAATTTTGACTACGAGGACAAAGCTACAGATTTTGCCAGTATCGCTGGTAGATGGCTAGAGGAGTGGGGAGAGAGACTCCCACTAGAGGAGAAAAAGCCAGAGCTACTGTTATATAGGTTAGTAAAATACCTACGCGAGAATCAGGTTCTAGTGCTGATTGATTCTCTAGAAAGACTGCTGACAGGAAATGAAGAAGACGGCTGGGGTGATTTTGCCGATGAGTGGTGGCAGAAATTCTTTTTGAGCTTATTGTCAGCAGAATCTTGCCAAAGTCGATTAATTGTCACCTCACAGGATTTGCCAGTTAAGTTAGTAGACTCCCGTTATAAAAATTTCTGGCATCACCAAGTTTTATATGGACTAGAGGAATCGGAACAGGTTGCCTTGTTCGAGACAACGGGGTTAGATGTTAGCGAGGATTCACTCGATAAACCTCTGCTGTTGACAATTGGAAAAGCTTACGAGGGTCATCCTTTAGTTTTGCGGGTGATTGTAGGAGAAATTACGGAATCTTTTAGCGCGAATGTCCGAGCTTACTGGAAAAAATACGGCGATGAGATTGAAGAGGTAAAAGAGGCTTTGGACTTAGCTCGTAATGAAGGAATAGTTGAAGGAAAAACGGATCGGTGGGCGCTAGATCGATATACCCATGAATTGAAAAAGCAAGTGAAAGTACGTCTCGATAGGACTTTTGCTCGGCTGGAAACGGATGTTAAGGATGCCTATTTTTTGCTTTGCACTGCGTCAGTTTATCGCTGCGAAGTACCTGAGAATTTTTGGCTTAGCCATTTGGAATATCGAGGTTACGATAAGCCGCGATGCGAAGATGCGTTGCAGACATTGCGCGATCGCTATCTGGTTGAGGACAGAGGAATTGACCATGAAGACGAGCGTCTTGTAGGGCAACATAATCTGATTCGTAGCGTTGCGCTCACTCGTCGAGCAAACCTCTTTCCAGAGAACTGAACAACTACTATCCACTCTAGCCCTCTCAGTATGACAAATAGCCTGACACCCTCAGGGGAGATTATTCTTGCAGAGCTTAACATCAATCCAAACAGTCTGGTGGCTCATGTCCCAGCTAGTAAGCTCGATGATTACATAGCCGTTGTAAACTGGCTCAAGAAGTACAAACCCAAATCGGATGCTACCAATCTACAGAAAGTGCGTGGATATCTGGAAGCATTCCACCATCTGTGTGAAGTAGAAGCATGGGAAGAAGCTTTCAAAATACTTTCTACTCACCTTAATACTCCGACCAATGAAGAGTTACACAATCAACTCAACACTTGGGGGTACTATCGCGAACAAACTGAACTTTACAACAGAATTTTAGGCAAATTAGATCCGATATTGAACGCTGTTTGTTTGAATGGTTTGGGAAATTTGTACCAGGTTTTGGCAGAGTATGACAAAGCAATTGAATGCCATCAGCAGTATTTGGCAATGTTTGCTGATTGCGCGGCAAATCAAAGACGGTAGGGGAGAAATGGCAGCCATTGCACAACAGGGAAGGAGTTATGCTGCACTAGAAGACAATGCCAAAGCAATTGAGTCATATCACCAGTTGCTGCCAATTGCGAGGAAAATCGGAAACCGTGAAGGAGAGATAATTGCACTGGCTGGTTTGAGTTCTGCTTATGCGGCACAAAAAGACCATGCCAAAGCGATTGAGTCCTACCACCAGATGTTGCCAATAGTGCGGGAAATTGGAAACCGCGAAATGGAGATAGTTGCACTGGCTGGTTTGGGTTCTGCTTACGCCGCACTGAAAGACCATACCAAGGTGATTGAGTTTGAGCAACAGATTTTGCCAATCTTGCGGGAAATCGGAGACCGCAAATTAGAGATAGCGACGCTAGGACGTCTGGTACTGGCTTATGCCGCACGAGGAAACTATGCCAAGATGCTCGCAAATATCCTAAGGCTACTCCTCATCCTCAACTAACTCGCCTAAATACAGTTCAACAAACTTCTTTGCCGCCGCTGGCTCGATTCCCTTCAAAGCCGTGACTATCTCTACAATTGCCTCGCCAGAAGGGTCTGTCTGTTCGTGAAACCAACGAAAAACAATAGAACGATCTACGCCTAAAGCGACTGCCAACTTGTTTTGGCTAATGCGATAGGTTTCCAATGCCTGTTTGAGGGCTTTGCCTGCTCTTCCCATGCCTCTAATCGTGTCAGAGGAGCATGATCTCGTAAATGTTGATATATTATCCTACTTGAGTTGATATATTTGCCTACAAACCATGAACTCAAAGTCGTTAGCAAATATATCAACAAAAAGGTGAACTCTAATGTCCGAAGAATTTATTCCAGATACCAGCGAAACCCCCACTCCACCTGCATTCTCCAATCCTCCCAGTGAATCCTCTCCACGTCGAGAACCCATCAAAGTACTTGTCATTGGTTCTCCCCAAGGTGTCAACAATACAATTCACACCCTGTACAAGCGGGGTTTTGCCGAAGTTACTGAGTGGAGTCCTCTGCAACCGACTTCCAATCCTGGTGAAGTTATGAGCGTTTTGAGGCGGCAGCTTCGGATTCACTGAATTGAGGAATCGTCAGGCGATCGCATTTCTAAATTGGTCTCAAGATGCGATCGCTTATCATAAATACCAAGACGCGATCGCAAATTATGGAGAAAGGATGGAGATTGCTAAGTTGTTGATGGATGGCGATAAGCAAGCTGTTATCTTACCCAAAGAATTTCAGTTTCAGGGCAGCGAAGTTTATATAAAAAAAATAGGAAATGTTATTGTCCTGATTTCCAAAGAAAACCCATGGAAGACTTTGTTCGACAGTTTAAGCCTATTCTCTGAAGACTTTATGGAAAGTCGGGAACAGCCTGTAATAGAAAGCAGAGAGGCTTTTGAATGAGGTTTTTGCTAGATACAAATATTTGCATCTACATCATCAAACAGAAACCTGCCAAAGTTTTCGAGAAGTTCCAAATGCTTAATCCATCAGAGGTAGGGGTGTCATCAATTACTGTTGCCGAACTGGAATATGGAGCTTATAAAAGCCAGTGGGTAGAGTGAATGTCTCTGTGAGGATAGGTTTGCGATCGCATTTCTAAATCAGAATAGCGCGTCTAAATCATTTGTACAACCAACTGGCTTCATTACCTAATACTTGATGTTTGTGAAAAATTTTTGGCTTGTAACTCTTAAGTTCTGACCTTTGCTTTTTCTGCTTTACCTGAGTTGTACGACTCAATTAGACGCGCTATATCAAGATGCGATCGCCTATCATCAATACCAAGACGCGCAGCTAAGTATTGCTTTGTTACTGATTGTTATTGGTCACTCCCGCCCTAGAAGCCTACCCAGACAGTGAGAAGTTCGCCCCAGATGAATTTTTGGTAAGCTTGATGGGATAGGATTCTTGTGAGTCTGATGTTTTTCAAATAGTTTGTTGGATTCATGAGTGAGTAAAAAGGGATAAAGGTACGGATAAGTTTTGTAGTAATTCAGTAAAACTTTCCATCCACAACTCCTTTTTAAGACACTCCAGCACCAGGAGATTCGATGAGTACATCAGGGGAGTAACCCGTTGGTTTCAAGCCAACTGGCTTACCGCCATGAATCATCCCTTGATGATTTGGCTCAAAGAACGTGTAAGGAAACTGAGGTTCAGGACGACTAATTGCCTCAAGGCGTGAGTTCAGTTCGCCTGGAATCTGAAAATCCAAGGCTTTAAGATTGTCTTCTAGCTGGGATAGCTTTGTAGCTCCAACAATCACACTTGCAACACCAGGCTGGTTCGCCGTCCAGTTGACTGCAACCTGAGCCATGCTGTGACCCAGTTCCTTAGCCACATTTTCCAGTTCTGCTACTATTTTCCAGTTTCGCTCGGTGAACTTCTGGAATGCTGAATTCTTACTGTCTCGGAGTGCTTCAAGTCGTCCCTCGCCGCTGATGCTACCCTCACTCGGCTTATATTTTCCACTGAGAAGACCGCTTGCTAAAGGACTCCACACCGTGATGCCCATGCCAAGTTCCAGACCCAAGGAAATGAACTCACGTTCAATGTTCCGCTCAACCAGCGAGTATTCAAGTTGTAAACTACACAGCGGTTCATAGCCGCGCCACTCGGCAATTGTCTGTGCCCGTGCTGCGTACCAAGCGGGTGTATCACTCAGCCCCACATGACGAACCTTTCCTGATCGCACTAAATCGTCAAGCGTCCGCATCACCTCTTCGGCAGGCGTAATCCGATCCCAGGTGTGGAGAATGTAGAGATCGATATAGTCTGTTCCCAGACGTTGCAATGAACCCTCCACGGCTCGAAGGATATTCTTGCGTCCGTTCCCGCCAGCGTTTGGGTTTCCGGGTTGGGCGTTGTAGCTGAACTTGGTGGCAATGACAACGCGATCGCGCAATCCACGCTCTGCAACGAACTTACCAATCCAAGCTTCCGAAGTGCCGTTGGTATATAAATCTGCCGTGTCGATGAAATTTCCACCCGCATCAACGTAGGTATTGAATAGTTGACGCGCCGTATCTTCATCAGCACCCCAACCCCATTCCGTGCCGAATGTCATGGTACCCAGTGACAGACGACTGACTCGTAAACCTGAACGTCCCAGTGTGTAATAAGTATCGAGAGACATGAAGTTACTCCTTTGATTTCAATTCAGTAGAACCAGCATTTATGGTTCATGGTTCACAGCGATTTACGAAAGCTTTTATATCGTTTTCAATCCACCTACTAACCCCAACCACCACCATTTACAGATCTTCTGTTCCATCCCGCTGAATCCAGATTTTGCCATCAATGATGTCAATATGCAGCAAACAGCCATGCACCCGGCGATCGCCATCCCAGCCTACATCCATCCACAAATAGCGATCGCGGATGCGGTCAAACACGACTTCCGGTTGAATATCTGCATAGGAATAAGGCAACGAAGCGTATTCGCTCAGAATCGCTTCAATAACTTGGCGGTAGTGTTCTAATTGGGCGTGATCCATTGTTTTACAACCTCCTGGCTTGGCTCAAAGGTTATCAGCTTCAAACGGCGATTTTTCAGCAATAGCTTCCCGATCGGTTCTTCAAACAAATCCTCAAAGACACTGCTAGGAATTGCTAGATACAGCAACCGTTCTGGCTCTAATTCAGCCAAAATATCTTGATTTTATACCTTGAACGAGTTGCCTATGTATCCTGAAAAGACATAGTTGTAGAGTAATCAAGCAGTTATCTAGGATTGGTGCAGCGATCGCTACTTTTCGTAGATTATCACAGGAACACTATTTTCACTTTCGTACTCTTTACTAAGCTCTCTTCATGTCTCGACCAGCTTTATACTTTGCAATCACCAGCCACGGTTTTGGTCATACAGTGCGGGCGGCTTCTGTGGCGGCAGCTATCCAGCAACTTTGTCCAGAGATTCTGCTAATTCTCGTAACAACAGCACCGCGCTGGTTATTGGAGTCTTACATTTCAGGAGATTTTATTCATCGCCCTCGCTCTTATGATGTCGGTGTCATTCAGTCTGACAGTTTGACGATGGATAAAGAGGCAACACTAGAAAAACTCCAGCAACTTCGCTCTGAACAACGCTCGATTATCGCAGGTGAGGTGAACTTTATCCGGACTAATCGAGTGGGACTTGTTCTGGGAGATATTCCTCCTTTGGCACCGCTGATTGCTTCTTCTGCGGGGATTCCCTGTTGGATGATGAGCAATTTTGGCTGGGACTATATCTATCGAGATTGGGGAGGAGGGTTTGTTGAGATTGCGGATTGGATTAGTGAATGTTACGGAAAGAGCGATCGCTTATTTCGTTTTCCCTTACATGAACCGATGAGTGCCTTTCCCAACATCACTGATGTCGGCTTACCTGGAGGTTCGCCTCGCTACAATTTAGACGAGTTGCGAGAAAAACTAGGTCTTACTGCCCCTCCTGAGAAAATAGTTTTACTCACCTTTGGCGGATTGGGGTTGGAGCAAATCCCTTATGAGGGTCTAAATCAGTTTCCGGACTGGCAATTCGTCACTTTTGACAATAAAGCTCCAGATATGCCCAACTTACTAAAAGCATCTGGTCATGACTACCGACCTGTAGACTTGATGCCATTATGTGGGCGAGTTATGTCCAAACCGGGACACAGTACCTTTTCTGAAGCCTTGCGCCTCGGTACGCCAATCGTTTCACTCACCCGCGAAGGCTTCGTGGAATCGTTCATCCTGCTGGATGGCATCCGAGATTACGCTTATCATCAAATCTTGACACCCGAAGAATTTTCCCAAGGCGACTGGGAGTTTCTGCGCCATCCTCTAGAACCGCCCAGGCTAGCCCAAACGGTAGCCAAAGATGGAACAGAAGCGATCGCACAAATGGTGGTCAACTACTTTCAAGCTCAGTAACTAGGAATTAAAGATGAGAAGGCAAGATGTTTAAGCGATCGCGCTATTTTACCATCCCTTCATCACCCTCATTAACCGATATGGCACATTATCAACAGTTAATTAAAATTCAGACCACTGGTAAATCGTTATCTAAAATTACCTCAAAAGTCCAATCAATAGTTGCCGAATCCGGCATTAATACCGGACTTTGTACCATTTTCTTACGGCATACTTCAGCAAGCTTGCTGATTCAAGAAAATGCAGACCCAGATGTTCTCAAAGATTTATCTAACTTTTTTGCCAAATTAGTACCAGAGGATGGCAAAAGTTATATTCACGATGCAGAAGGTCCTGATGATATGCCAGCTCATATTCGCACCGCCCTGACAAAAACCTCGGAACAAATTCCAATCGCTTATGGAAAATTACTTTTAGGAACCTGGCAAGGAATTTATATCTGGGAACATCGTCACCATAGTCATTATCGTGAAATTGTTGTTCATATCACAGGTGACTAGTGCGGCTTTGCTCTATTTGGCACTCTCCCCCTCCGTCCTATAAAAATGGAGATTCTTTCGGGGATTTCGCGGGATTGCCGAAACACTCTGCAATCACGCTGTTAACGGATAACCGTCGCCCAATGCCCTCGATCTCAACCTGTTGGATCAAGTTCAGGCTTGCTTGCTGAGCACCATGACCTAACTCATTCACAGGTGGGCAATCGTGGACTAATTGCTTCTGTGTATGTTGGGCTGCCCGTGCCAGTTGCTTACGCTTGGCGTCGAGCTTGCCAGAGGATTCCAAATTAGGCGATCGCATATTATCATCGTTCCCGGCAACCATGATCTCAATTGGGAACTGGGCGACAAAGCGTTTTCCTACGACGAAAACGGTCTACCAAAACGCGATCTGACGCAACACCAACGGCCGACCTACTTATTTGAACTCTAAATGAGAGTATCTTTCGATCACATTTAGGAGTGGCACCAGTAGAATTAGCAGGCAAGCTGAATAAACATCACCACCCCAGCCGTCATGGAGCCACTTGAAGGCGCTATCTTGTCCAGTACCATGAAAGAACGTCAAGACTGTATTGCGGATGATATTACCACTGACACTAATTATCACTGCCCCTAGTAAGAACACAGTTGTTGCCTTGCGGGAAACCCAAGTTCCTCGGCTGTAGAGTAGCATCATGCCGACATAAAGAACGGTGAATAACATTTTCAATCCGGCACAATAGGGTGCAACTTCGACTAAGCGTCCACCTACCGATAAGTAAATCTGGTTGACGCTGACATCAATGCCACACTGAATCAAAATAAATCCAGCGGTTCCGGCAATAAATTCTTGTAGAGGCAGAGTAAAGGGCGCGATTAGGTAAGGAACGGCTGTTGGAGTTGCCAAGAATACTAATAAGAGGGGAAAACTCTGAAGCTTAAAACCAGGAACACCTTTAAGCCAAAGACTGATGCCTGCTAATACAGCAGGGAACGATAAGTTTACCAATTCGGATTGACCGCTGAGATAGAAGAATCCTCCAATAATTAAGCAGACAAAACCAAGCGGATGCGTTGTATTCGGTAGCTGATGCCATTGCTGTCGATGTGTCCAGACAATATAGGCGGCAAACGGCAATCCGATTAAACCATGACTGAAGTATTCATGTTCAAGGCTGATGGTTTTGTTGAGCCAGCCATCGTACCAGTGAATGAGTAAGGGTGCATAAATGGCTACTAATAAAGCGATGATCGCACCATCGAGGAGGTAACGCTCGATCGCGATTGGAATCTTGGGACGATATAGCATGGTACTACCCTGAAATTAAAGCAATAGAACGAGTCTTCAGCAGATTTTTAAGAGAGTCAACGACTTGATTGATTTGAACTTCACTCAAGCCAGGATACATCGGTAAAGACAAAATCTCTTGGCAGAGCAGTTCCGTATGAGGGAAGTCACCAACTTTATAGCTTAAATCTTCGTAGGCGGGTTGGAGATGACACCCAATCGGATAATGAATGCCTGTTTGAATTCCTTGCTCTGCTAGTTCCTCTTGAATAACTTGTCGAGTAACAGGACACTCTGCACTGATGCGAATCACATAGATATGATAAATGTGACCTGTACTGCTGTGATTCTGTAAGGGAAAAATTCCTTGAGTTTTTAGTGGTGCTAGGAGAGCATCATACTGTTGAGCAATTAAATTACGAGACTGATTCCAGCCAGCTAAATGAGGCAGCTTAACATTGAGGACAGCAGCTTGGAGAGTGTCTAAACGGCTGTTTTTGCCCTCGTCAGGGTGGAAGTACTTACGCGGTGAGCCATAGTTACGAAGCGATCGCACTTTTGTAGCCAAACCCGCATCCTTTGTGATCAGCATCCCGCCATCCCCAAAAGCACCCAAATTTTTACTTGGATAAAAGCTAAATGCAGCCGCAATTCCTACAGAACCAGCATGATAGCCTTCTCGTTGAGCGAGGTGAGCTTGAGCGGCATCTTCAAAAATTAGTAAATTGTAAGTATTGGCTAGCTCCAATAGCTGAGTTGGTGACACCATCTGACCGTAGAGATGGACAGGAATAATTGCCTTGGTTCTGCTGGTAATTGCCTTGGGAACAGCACTCAAGTCAATCAGAGCGGTGTCCGGGTCACAATCCACCAAAACGGGTGTTGCTCCTGTATCACGAACACCGATCAGTGTGGCAATAAACGTATTCGCTGGCAAAATCACTTCGTCACCTGCACCAATGCCACAGGCTTGTAATCCCAGCGCGATCGCATCTGTTCCCGACGCTACGCCAACACCATATTCAACACCCGATGCTTGGGCAAATGCTGCCTCAAAGTCCGCTAAGGCTTGACCCAAGACAAAATCGCCGCGTTGGATTACAGTCTGGATTGCCTGCTCCAACTGGGCTTGAATCGGCTGGTGCTGGAGGGTGAGATCAACGAAGGGAATGTTTACCGAGACTGGGTGGCTCATATAGGCTGAGGTTTTATTCTAATTATTGATTTTTTTGCGGGCAGCTTCTAAGAGTAGGCGTTGTTCGGCACGAGCGATCGCGTTGTAGATGCGCTCTACATCATTCACATCGACAGAAATGGATGTAATACCCCATTCCACCAAAGCATCAATGAGTTCAGGATATTGAGCGGGTGCTTGACCGCAGATCGAGCAGGGAATACCCGCCTGTCTCGCCATTTGGATCAGTTGCTGAAGCGCTCGCTGCACTGCCGGATGCCGCCCATCTAGCGTAGAGCCTAACCGTTCTTGGTCGCGGTCAACAGCAAGCAACAGTTGTGTTAAGTCATTTGTACCGATTGAAATCCCCTGAACACCCGCTCTGACATAATCCGGTAACAAAAACAAAACAGAGGGTACTTCCGCCATAATCCACAGTTGGAAGTGGGGGTTTTCCGTTAGCCCTGCCTGTTCAACACGGCGACGGCAAAAAGTGAACTCCTCAACCGCACGAATAAACGGCAACATGAGCTGGACATTGCTGTAGCCATAAGCCTGAACCTGCTTTAAAGCAGCAAGCTCTAAATCAAACAAGGTTGGGTCAATCAAATAGCGCAGCGTACCACGTAGACCAACAATCGGATTAACTTCCGGTTCTGAAGGAGGAGTGACTCCGGAGAGGAAGGGAACTTCATGTGAGGCGCGAGGTGCTAACTCCGCTTCACGCCAATCTATAGAGCGATACAACACAGGACGTGGTGCAAAGGCAGCAGCAAACTGAATAATGATTTCGGCAAAGCGTGTGACTAACTCACTCTTGTTTCCCTGTCGGAGCCATTCATTAGGGTGTAGATTTTCTAGAGCGTCCAGCATAATTAGTTCTGAACGCAATAAACCGACTCCATCTACTGGCAAATCAATGATTTTTTCCAGGGAGTTGACTTGGCTGAGGTTGACTAATAGTTGGGTAGCAATTGGCGGGAGGGGAGAGTAAGACATCACTGGTCGAGAGCGCTCAACTTCGCGGTTAGGGTCTTTGACACGATGAATTTCTCCCTGGTCACCATCCACCAGTAGAGACTCGCCAGTTTCAAACAATTGGGTAACACCGATAGCGCCAACAACGGCTGGGATACCGAGTTCTCTGGCAATTATTGCCGCATGACTGGTCATCCCCCCCTGTTCAGTCACAACAGCCGCCGCTTGCTTGAGTAAAGGTAGCCAACTGGGAGTGATGCTTTGGACAATTAAAATCCGTCCGGGAATGATGCCTGTGAGGTTTTGGCTATTACTTGGGATCACTTGCGCCGTTGCAATCACTCGTCCGGCAGCAGCGGGTAGACCTCTAACAAGCTGTGGAGTGGGGCTTGGAGAGGAAGGTTGGCTAGAGGGGGAAAGCAAAGATCCTACAGGTGAGAGTTGAGGGGTCAACTGCATGATTTGTAGCTGCGGTTCCGGGCTTCCTGGGATTTGACACAGTGCCCACTCTAGTGAAAAAGCCGGAGAGATTTCAGTAGCGAGGCGCTGGGACAGATCAATTAGCTGGTTGAGGGATTTTTCGTCTAGGGCGTACTGTTTTTGTTGCTCTTCACTCAGGAGATAGGGTTGTACACCGCTTGCTATAGGTGCTTCGGAGTCTTCGAGATTGTACAGATGATAGGCACGAGTTTTACTGCCTAAGCGTTGCGTTCGAGTTTGGACAGTGCCAGATGCCAGTGTTAACTGGTACTGATCGGGAAGTACTTCTCCTTTGGCGATCGCAATTCCTAGTCCCCAAGTTGCTTGAATCGTCCACTCAACTGGGCTAGCGAGTAGTGTACCAGAAGCGATCGCGTCCCAAAGGGGTTGCACTAAGACGGCAACTGAAAGCTGCTGTAGTCCAATGCCGTTCCGCTGCCAGTAGAACAGACTTCTCGCCCGAAACAGTTCTGCCCAAACTTGTTTTAAACCCTTTTGAAGTGCATCCGCTTGATTTGGGCAGATGTAGGATTCCCAAATTCCCGGTGGTACGTCAGGATACTCTTGCCCGTTAGCTCTCGAATGCCCAATATCGAAGGTCTGATTGAGTGATCTTATTGATAGGGAGGGATGCAAAATCAGCGTTGGGGCTGACATTGCCTCGGCAGCGGCGAGGAATGCCGATTCCCACATGGCTGGTAAACTCGCGGCTGTAAGCTCTTGCCGAAGTTGTTGGGCGACTAGTTGTAATTGACGTGGATTGTCTACATCCACATAAAAAGAAGAATGGGGCAAGTCAGCTAAAAGGGGTTCCGACTTGCCCAGCGTTTCCATACATTCCCAAAAGGCGATCGCTGGCACGACAAAACCCGGCACAACTGGGTAGCCACGCTGTAAAAGCTGGCTCAAGTTAAATGCTTGATTGCCCACTAATGGGCGTTCGGAGCGTTGAATCTGATCAAGCCAGTAGAGGTTGTCCAATGTTAGGTGTTGGTTGTTGGTTGTTAGTGGAAGAGTTTAAGAGGATTCGGTTGCTTAAACAATTGCTGGACTAGACCGATAGGGATAAAAATCCTTTATTCCTTCTTTCCTCTGTCCTCTGCCTTATTTTCAAGACAGGTCTACTGAAGTTCTGAAGATTTCAGCCAACTTTCCACTAACAACCAACTACAACTCAACCTGTGTTCCTCATCCCAGCCGCAATTCCGTTGATGGTCAACAGTGCGCCACGAAGTAACTCGCCTTTACTATAGCGGGAGTGAACAATTGCCGATGTCGGTTGGTTGCTGTGTTGACGCAGACGTTTCAGCAGTGAAACCTGCAAGAACCCAAGCGGAACAATCGTACCGTTACGGAGCTGCACTGAACGCTGTAATTCTGGGTCACCATCTAGAAGGCGCTTGTGTCCGGTGATCGAGAGAACTATGTCGCACGTTAGGTTGAATTCATTGGCAATCTGTTCAAACAGTTGCTCAAAGCGTTCTTTGTCTTCCTGTCTTGACAATTCACGCACATAGTGATGAGCAATTTGGATGTCTACTTTCGCCAACGTCATCTCTACCTTAGAAATTGCCATTTTGAAGAACGGCCACTTGAAGTAGAAGTAACGCAGCAGCTTGAGATTTTCCTCCGTCTCCTCATCCAAAAATCCTTGGAGTGCTGTTCCGACACCATACCAGGACGGTAGGAGGAAACGGCTTTGAGTCCAGCTAAAGACCCAGGGAATCGCCCGCAGACTGGCTAAATCTTTCTTGCCACCGCGACGGGCTGGGCGAGAACTAATCTGGAGTTGGCTAATTTCTTGGATAGGCGTAACTTGGTGGAAGAACTCAACTAAGTCAGGCTGATCGTAAATGAGCGCCCGGTAGTGGGTACGCGCTCGTGTTGCCAACTCCTCCATAATTTCGTTCCAAGGCTCAATATCATCAAAGCCAGTTCGTAACAAGCTCGCTTGAATGACTGCTGTCGTGACGGTTTCCAAGTGATAAAGCGCCAGTTCTGGGAGAGAGTACTTCGAGGCTAAGACTTCCCCCTGTTCGGTAATCTTGATTCGCCCATTAATACTGCGTCCAGGTTGCGCCAAAATAGCTTCGTAGGCTGGGCCACCACCCCGACCAACTGAGCCACCCCGACCATGGAAGATGCGTAAAGCAAGGCTGTAGTCCTCAGCAATTTTCTGGAGTGCTTTTTGCGCTTTGTGGATTTCCCAGTTGCTACTCAGGAAGCCAGAATCTTTATTGCTGTCGGAGTAGCCCAGCATCACCTCTTGTAGGTCTTTTGTCAGTAGTCCATCATCAGGTGCTAGTTGTTTTTTTGTTTCTCCTGATGACTGAGCGTTAGTCTCTGACAAATTCTCATAACCACCTGCAAGACAAGCGCGATAGAGTGGCAGATCGAACAACGAACTCATCACGCCGGGGGCACGTTTCAAGTCGTCTACTGTTTCAAACAGTGGCACTACCTGAATAGTACTTGCGCCCGTTGCTGGGTCATACAGACCTGCTTCCTTAGCTAGCAAGAGTACTTCCAAAATGTCACTACCATCGTGACACATGCTGATGATGTAGGTTTGACAGACAGGGCGACCAAACTCCTGTTGCAGTTGGCGCAGCATCCGGAATGTTTCAACCGTTTCGCACGTTTTCTCGGAAAAGGGCAACTCAGCAGGGATTAATGGGCGTCGAGTTTGTAACTCAGTGGTTAGCCAAAGCGATCGCTGATTTTCTGAGAGTTCGTTGTAGGACTTGGGTAAAATTTGCAGGTACTCAGAAATCTCGTTCAGGGCATCTGAGTGGCGAGAGCTTTCCTGACGAATATCCAGATGCGCCAGGTTAAAGCCATAAATCTCTACCTGACAAATTAGATTCTCCAAATCCCGGCAGCTCAATCCTGTTTCTGATAGGTTCCGCTCAATCAGCCGCAACTCTGCCAAGAATTCGCTTCCAGAGCGGTAAATGTAGGGGCTTGTCAGGGCGGCGAGGTCTTCTTCTAAGGGCTTGCCATGACGCAGGTGCTGATTGCGATCGCGTGTATTTTCCAGCCGTTTCTGCACGTAGGCAAGTTTCAGTCGATATGGCTCTTGACGGTAGCGAATTGCTAGCTGCTCATAAACCTCTGGCATTTGGGAGCGCTCCTGTTCCAGAGAGTCCAATAGCTCCGGTAAGACATCACTCCAGTGCAACGACAGGCTGAGTAAAGTCGTTAAACGTCCGACTGAATTGATATATTTTTCTAGCACCAAATCGCGTTGGTAACAGGCAGTTGCCCAAGTGACTTGAGGAGTCACTGAAGGATTGCCATCTCGATCTGACCCAACCCAAGAGCCAAATTTACAGAAGTTATTACTGGGAGGCTTTAGCCAAGGATATGAGGCTTTTAAAGCTTGTCCGAGACGTTGATACAGTTCGGGAATTGCCTCGAAAAGGACTTCTTGGAAGTAGTGGAGTGTGTAATCGACCTCATCGAGTACAGTTGGCTTAAATTGATGCAATTCATCAGTACGCCACCAGAGGCGAATTTCTTCCATTAGTTGTTCGGTATAGTTCTCTACCTCCCAGGAAGACGTTAACCCCAAGGCTCTCAAGGCTTCTTCTGCTTGGTCTAACTGTTGCAGAATCTTCGCAATGCGCCGCTGTTTTGCTCGAATCGTGTGCCGAACGATTTCCGTCGGATGTGCCGTGAAAACTAAGCGAATATCGAGATTGTCAATCAGCCGCTGAATTTGCTGGGGTGGCATATTCAGTTGTTGTAGGTAGGGAAATAACCAGTGAAACGTCCCAACTTCTTTGTTGGACGCTCCGTTTTCCTGCCAGCTTTTCTCTAGTAGATCGGCAACGGGATCAACACTTTGAGCCTCTGACTCAACAGAGTTTACAGAAACCATTGCTGACTTTCTGTCTTCCGCATTACTGGCTTGCTTCGCCGAAGACTTTGTCATCGTGGAAGCGTTATAAGTCGCGCGTCGTGCAAGCTGTTGATCGCGCTGTTCGTAATGCTGCTCAACAATGTTGATGAGCTGAAAGTAAAGGGCAAAGGCGCGTGAAGCACGGATTGCCGCATTCAGGTCAAGTTTTTCGATGACCTTGGGAACGGACGATTCCGGTAAGTCCGTTGCTTGTCCCTCCGGAGAACACAAATCACGCAGTTGTTTGAGTAGATCGACAAGTTCCTGCCCACATTCGGAGCAAAGAACAGACTCCCACAAGTCTTCTACAACTTTGAGGCGATGGCGTAGAAATAGTTCGGAGGTTGAAGGAACGGCGAATTCTTGGTCAGACGGATGGAGGAGCGAACTCATAATGTCTGTTCACAGCAAGACAAAGATAATCCATTGTAGGGGGATAGTGTTCCGCAGAGTCGTTTCGCAGTTAACCAACTGAAGTTTTGATTTGAGTTATGGTTCCTGCTTAAACTTTGTGCCTTACCCCTCCTCTTGGCATCCTGTATCGGGGAAATGGAGTACAGGTAAGCGATCGCCTCGAAATACTTCCTCACTAGCCACTCCTGCCGCTTGCAGCCAAGAGCCAACTGCCTGAATCGAGACGATACCCAGTAGCACTGGAGCCGCCGCAAGACTTAATAAAAATTCTGTAGGAATTCCTGATGTCGCTGGGTTGCCAGCAGCCGTTTGGGGTGTGTTTTTGTTAGGAGACATTTTAAGCCAGTGAGTCAGTAACTGTATTCAGCTAGTACAAATATCCTAACGCTACCGGAAAAGTATGCAACACAGTTTTAGAGTTTAGAGTGAGTGTTATGTCAAACTATTTAGATGTATTTTGATGAAGTAAGCCGATGTAAACAACAAGTTATGTTTTATTGTGCTTACTTGCTTAATGGACTCGTAGGGGAGGAACCGATACCCGCTGTTGACTGTTCATACTTGACTATTGACTGTTTTCCAGTCAACGGTCAACCGTTTATAGTCAACGCTATCCCCCAACTAAAACTACGGGGAAGAGTCAATCGTCCGTTATCAGTCCAGGTGACAGATTTGTGATGTTGGATGTCGATCAGCTGGCCCAAAACGATCGTCCGTCCTCTCTAGCTCGGTGGGCATACCATGCCATCGGGCAGCCAGGGGTGTGCTTAAGAGTCCGATTGCGAGGGAATGACCTGCATATTTTATGTGAGAGCCGCCAAGGTTTAGAAGCCAAAACGGTTGTAAGTAGCTTCATCAAGGCACTCAAAAGGCAGGAGGAGGGTGATTCTCTTCCAGTTACTCCAGGAAACCCGATTTACCAAATCATCCTGTATGGGCGCACGATTGGACAGCAGCGTCCAGACTGGATTAAGCAAATCCGGATTAAGTCGCCTCAACAGGTTAGTAAAGCGGCGAGAGTATCTACAACAGCAGGAAGTGATACGGCGACGGATGCTGCATTACTCGTTTCTAATGAAATTCTTGCTCGTTCTGGCTCTCCAGAAGCGATCGCTCGTTATCTGAGCGAAACCCTCAGCCCATTGGGAGTCAGCGTTAAGGTGCTGATCCAAAACCTTCCCGATGCATCTGCTCAACCGGAAGAGGAGGAAAAAGCCGCTAGTTTATCTCCTAACCGCCGTCTTTGGGTCGTTTGTAATTCCAACTACAGCCCAGATGCGTCGTTGATTGCGGAACCTGTTGTTGAACAGTTGCGGCACTTACAGCTCAAAGGCTTCCGTGATGCGGCGATTTGCTCTCAAGTGAGTGGGGAAGCGACACCAGAATGGATGTTGCGGGTGGATTTGACCCCCCCAGAAGAAATGCTCAAGGAGTGGGCACACTGGGGCGATGTCCAAGCGATCGCTCGAACCTTGAACCAGAGGCTCTCAAGCGTAGGGATGGAAGTTCGAGCCGTTCTCAAAGACGCTACAGTTCATTTGTTTTGCAGCCTCTTAAAGCCTAAGGGCGCTGTTGCTCCAGACAAACAACGGGCAATGAAAGCGATCGTCCCTGTACTGGAGCGAATTGCCCCCCAAGGCATCCAATCGGCTATGGTTTATGGCGTAGAGACGTGTCATGATAAGGCTTTCCAGCAGCGATTACTCGCTCCAGAGCCAGAGGCACCCAATTGGATTGAGTGGCTCAACTTACCAGCAGCCTTCAAACCCCATTTAGCAGAATCGGCGTATTCACTAGCACAAAAAGGCAGCCAAGAAGCAATTACCTTTTTGCTCCATCGCTTACTCAATCCTGACCTGGATCGGCGCTTAGCAACGGGTGGAATTCATCTCAAAATTCGCCGTAAACAAGACCTGTTGCACATCATGAGCGAGGCACCAATCTGTCCGCCACAAGCTCAGGTTGGACCACCCATTGCCAAATTTCTGCGCCAGTTAGCCATCCCAGAGATTGTTGGAGTACGGGTTTATGGTCGTCGCGCTGGTTCAACTGCCCCGGCTTGGAATTATGGGGATGATTTTGTCCATCGTCGGCGGTTAGTACCAGAAGCAACTCCAGAGTTTGCCGCATCGGATGCTTATGTGAGTGAGCTGGTGGCTCCGACAGAGGAATCCGCTCTGCGCCCAGACTTAACCAAAGAAGACCTCAAAGATGGTTTAAGGCAGACACTTCAGGCAACAGTCCGTACACTTCGCCGTGGCTTGTGCTACTCGCAGCTATTTGTCCCCGCCGTCGAGAACCAAGACCTAGCAGCCGTTCCCCAACGTTCAACCCCTAGCAGTTTTTCAGCATCTCTAGGGTTTAAAGTGGCAATGGTTTGGGGAACGTTGGGATTGTTGCTCACAATCCAAACGGATTGGCTAGTTGGTCAGCTACTACGCTCACCAAAAGCATCTCCAAGTGTGACAATAACGGACGGGTCACCCACAGCTGTACCTTTGCCTCGAATATCTTTGCAGAAAGGTGGTAAGCCAGGTACAGGCGACTTCAATGCGTCTGGGTTTACGCGAACAGGCGAGACGAGTGTCATTATTAACGAACGAACCGAGACACCGGAGAAAGCGAGTGCCGCAACAGCAGCAAGTTTAGCGGCGGCGCGATCGCCGAATCCCTCGTTCAACAACCCACTGTTAGATGAGAAGATGGTAATCTACCAACAGCGCCTTCTCCAGAGTGGGCCCCCTGATGTTTTAATTGTCGGAAGTTCCAGAGCCTTGCGAGGAATCGATCCAGTTGCCCTCCAAGACGCTTTAGCGGCTCAGGGCTACCCTGATATTGAGGTGTTTAACTTTGGTATCAACGGCGCCACTGCTCAGGTTGTAGACTTCCTAATCCGTGAGGTGTTAGCGCCAGAGCAACTACCTAAATTGATTATCTGGGCAGATGGGGCACGGGCGTTTAATAGTGGTCGGGAAGATGCTACCTATAAAGCGATCGCGACTTCTGAGGGCTACCAGCATCTCAAGGCTGGAACCTTCCCTACTTTAGTGCAAGTCGGTAGCGATCGCACAAATCGTAGTTCTGAGGGAATTAATGCTGAAGCCGCAAACCCGATAGCGTCTTGGAAAGCAAGTTATCAGTCAATCAATGATTGGCTCAATCAGTCTCTAGGAAAACTTTCCTCAACCTATCCTCAGCGAGACGAACTAAAATCGGTCTTGCGAGAGCAGTATGTCTCCCTTGTGAAACGTACCAATGTTTCTTCAGACCAAACCTTGTCTGCTACCCAAAAAGAAGTATCCAACACCGAGTCCATTGACTTTGATGGCTTCCTTCCTCTTTCTGTTCGCTTCAATCCCGCTACCTACTACCAGAACCATGCCAGAGTAGCTGGGGATTATGACAGCGATTATCAATCATTCCAACTAGCTGGTGAGCAAGACGCGGCTCTTGAAGCACTCTTGCAATTTTCCAAAGCTCATGAGATTGGTGTTGTTTTTGTCAACTTACCCCTTACTAAGGATTACTTAGACCCCACACGTACAGCCTACGAGGAACAATTTCAGAAGTACATGCGTACCTCAGCCTTGCAAAGGGGACTGATTTTCCGAGACTTGACTGAGTTATTACCAACTAAGCATGATTACTTTTCTGATCCTAGCCACCTCAATCGCTATGGCGCATACCAAGTTGCCAAGCAACTAGCTCAAGACCCATTAATTCCTTGGGCAGTTAAGCCAACTAAGGACTAGGTATGGCGTTTCTCACTTAGGTGAAATACATGCTCTCTCTCATTGTTTGTTCATAGTTCATGGTTCATAGCGATGAACTATAAACGGGCACTTCACAGCGATAAGAATTTTAGGAATTTTTTAGATAGATGACCATGAACTCCGCCCACAACGAAAGAGGAAAATTTCCTCTGCCCTACCACCTACCATCTACCACCTAACACCTATTCCCAGAACAATGACATTTATTTCAATTCCCTATGCTCTATTTCTCTTGGTTGTCCTGGGAATTTACTGGTCGGTACGAAAGCAATCTTTACGCCTACGTGTATTACTCATTGCCAGTCTAGTCTTTTATGGCTCCCTGCAAATTGCGTATATCCCTTTGCTACTCATAATTACTTTAATTAACTTTGGCTTGGGAAAAGCAATTGGCTCGAATACAGCACCAGGTTCTCACGCGACTAATCAGCGTCTTTCCAATGAAGAATGGCTATTTGCTCAAGGAGTGTGGAATCGCCGACGATTGAGGATTCTGTGGTTAGGGATTATTTTGAATGTCATCGGCTTACTAGGCTTTAAATATCTTCCTTTTTTCTTAACTAACCTTGCCGTATCGCTAAATTTGCCAGTTGTCCAAGCGGGTGCTGACTGGCTCAGTACTCATTTAATTGCTCCTTTAGGACTTTCATTTTTTATTTTTGAGTGTATTGCTTATTTAATTGATGTCTATCGGGGGGCACCAGCAACACAGAATTTAATGCAGTTTGCTACCTACAAATTGTTTTTTCCAAAAGTGATTTCTGGCCCAATTACTCGCTTCCATCCCTTTGCAACTGGGCTAAAGTCATTACATTTTCCTAGTTCTGATCAATTAACAGAAGGACTGTGGTTAATTGCCTGTGGTGCTATTAAAAAGGCACTCCTCGCTGATCAATTAGGTATTTTTGTTGATTTATGTTTTGGTAACTTAGAACGAGCGGGTAGTGGTGATTTATGGCTAGCAATCATTGCCTACGGTCTGCAACTGTATCTCGATTTCAGCGGCTATGTAGATATTGCGCGTGGTAGTGCAATTCTCCTGGGATTTAACCTTCCAGAAAACTTTGATTTTCCCTATTTCAGCACGAGCATTGCCGACTTCTGGCGTCGCTGGCATATCACTCTAGGGGACTGGATACGCAACTATCTTTACTTCCCTTTAGGTGGTTCCCGTAAAGGTTTGGGTCGAACCTGCTTGAACCTGCTGATTGTGATGCTCATTACTGGTATTTGGCATGGTGCCGCTTGGGGTTTTGTCGTTTGGGGTGGATTGCATGGTCTTGCCTTGGCGGCGCACCGCTTGACACAAGCGGTATCGGAACGTCAGGAATGGGCAAAACATTGGTGGCAAAGCTGGTCAGGTGTACTGGTTGCCTGGTTGTTAACCCAGTCAATGGTTTTTACATCCTGGATTTTTTTCCGGTTACCCAGCCTCAAGCAAGCAGGCTTAGTAATTCAGCGTCTTTGGGGGCACCCAGCGGATATTCAATTTGCTCAAAAAGTTTACGTGGAGGTGGTTGGTATCAGACCCCTCCCGATTGCTCTACTACTCGCTGCCTTGATGGTGCTAATGGCTGTAGCTTACGGTATCCAACGAGGCTTAAAGCTACAGATCAATTGGCCATTAAAACTGCTATTAGTACCGCTATGTCTATATATAGTCTGGGTATTAGCTCCTACGGGTGGGTTGCCTTATATCTATTTTGATTTTTAGCGGGCACAAATGCGATCGCCTAATCGCCTTACCAAAGCTTTGGTACAACTGTCCACGTAGTAGTGGCAATGATTCTTGTTGCGATCGCAACTTCACATCGCTTAGGACGAGTTAGCACTGCTGAATCTCTACTCCTCTGGAAAGACTTTACCAAGAGAGCCAGTCTGCTAGCAAAGCGAGGCGAATCCTGAAACAACAGCACACAAAGTGCTTCGGGAAAACCTATTCAACTAAATATATAAGGAAATCTGATTACAGATAGTTAAGTAATTAAACAAAAACTGTTGAATTTATAAATAACCCTAAATAATATCAAAGAAAGGGTAAGAATTACTTGCCTTGATTCAAATCAAATTGATAGTAATCATTTAAACTATGACGACCACATTACAAAGAGAGCGTAGCGGCAATTTGTGGGAGCGCTTCTGCGCCTGGATCACAAGCACTGAGAACCGCCTGTATATAGGTTGGTTCGGCGTATTGATGATTCCAACACTACTCGCTGCCACCACCTGCTTCATCATCGCCTTCATCGCCGCTCCCCCAGTAGACATTGACGGCATCCGTGAGCCTGTTGCTGGTTCCTTACTCTACGGAAATAACATCATCTCTGGTGCTGTTGTTCCTTCTAGCAACGCTATTGGCTTACACTTCTACCCAATTTGGGAAGCCGCATCTCTTGACGAGTGGCTCTACAATGGTGGACCTTACCAGCTAGTGATTTTCCACTTCCTCATCGGCGTATTCTGCTACATGGGACGTGAGTGGGAATTATCGTACCGCTTAGGAATGCGTCCTTGGATTGCCGTAGCTTACTCAGCACCTGTAGCAGCAGCTACCGCAGTATTCCTCATCTACCCAATCGGACAAGGTTCTTTCTCTGACGGAATGCCCTTGGGAATCTCTGGAACCTTCAACTTCATGTTTGTGTTCCAGGCAGAGCACAACATCCTGATGCACCCCTTCCACCAGTTAGGTGTTGCAGGTGTCTTCGGTGGCGCTCTGTTTAGCGCGATGCACGGTTCTCTGGTGACCTCATCACTGGTACGTGAAACAAGCGAAACCGAATCACAAAACTACGGTTACAAGTTCGGGCAAGAAGAAGAGACCTACAACATCGTCGCTGCACACGGTTACTTTGGTCGTCTCATCTTCCAATACGCTTCCTTCAACAACAGCCGGAGTCTGCACTTCTTCCTCGCCGCTTGGCCAGTCATCGGCATCTGGTTCACGTCGTTGGGCATCAGCACGATGGCATTCAACCTAAACGGTTTCAACTTCAACCAGTCTGTGATTGACTCTCAAGGTCGTGTGATTGGAACTTGGGCAGACGTACTCAACCGCGCCAACCTAGGTATGGAAGTCATGCACGAGCGTAATGCTCACAACTTCCCTCTAGATTTGGCATCGGGTGAAGCAACTCCGGTTGCTCTAACCGCTCCTGCTATCAATGGATAATTCTTAGGAATCTAGCTGAAAAAGAAGCGCTCTCCTTCAGGGGGGCGCTTTTATTAATATGAATAAACTCTACATAGGGCTTGCTGCACAAAGCCGAAACCCTTAGCCATCAATAGTTTAAGCGGGATTGATAGTTGCTCAGCTCCCAGGAAATCTGGTAAAATTCGTCAAAACCCTTGCACCCCCGCTCAGGTAGATGT
>JAESFV010000111.1_pt1 | contig 144767 bp, 99 predicted proteins | sample 9269471 | NCBI WGS metagenome assembly JAESFV01 (sample SAMN14502647, study PRJNA617108) | algae metagenome | isolation source: Symplocastrum torsivum CPER-KK1 and co-occurring heterotrophs from... | place: USA: Central Plains Experimental Range, Colorado | collected 2001-01-01
GAGGCAGTAATGGCTCGATTAGTTTCCACTCTTGATCGGTTAAGCTGCTGGAGTACGGCATTGCTTAGGGTAGTGCATTTCTCTGTGATCTTAGCTTGTCCTCAAAGATCTCAAATGGGTTCTATAGAGGTGCAATACTCGTTTGATGGGGAACAGTACACGATGCTACGTCTTGGCTATCTCACCCCAGTTGAGACAGTAAGTGTGGGAGTAATGTGCGCTTGTCCAGAGGGAAATGGCTTCCCGATGACGTTTGAGGGATTCAAAATTCGCAGCTTGTGAGGAGCATCTATGAGTTACAGAATGGATCGTCGTGCTTATGCGGAAACCTTTGGTCCAACAGTAGGCGATCGCGTTCGTCTTGCGGATACAGAATTATTCATTGAAGTTGAACGCGATTACACCACGTATGGTGATGAGGTGAAGTTTGGTGGCGGGAAGGTAATTCGTGATGGTATGGGACAATCTCCCATCTCCAACGCTGATGGTGCAGTTGACATGGTGATTACCAACGCCTTAATCCTCGACTGGTGGGGCATCGTCAAAGCTGATATTGGGATACAAGACGGCAAAATTCGCAAAATTGGCAAAGCGGGAAATCCTTATATTCAGGACAACGTAGACATTATCATTGGACCTGGTACAGAAATTGTGGCTGGGGAAGGACATATTCTCACAGCAGGGGGGATCGATTGCCACATTCACTTTATCTGTCCCCAACAAATCGAAGTTGCGATCGCCTCTGGTATAACCACAATGATTGGTGGTGGAACAGGTCCCGCAACAGGAACAAATGCAACCACTTGCACACCTGGTCCTTGGAACATTTACCGGATGCTGCAAGCCGCTGAAGCCTTCCCAATCAATCTCGGCTTTTTAGGTAAAGGGAATAGTAGTCAGCCTCAAGCACTGGTAGAACAACTTGCGGCTGGGGCAATGGGCTTAAAGTTACACGAAGACTGGGGAACGACACCAGCAACGATTGATACCTGTTTGAGTGTTGCAGATAACTATGACGTTCAGGTAGCAATTCACACCGACACCCTGAACGAAGCCGGATTTGTGGAATCGACCATTGCTGCTTTCAAAAATCGCACGATCCACACCTACCACACCGAAGGGGCAGGTGGTGGACACGCCCCAGACATTATTAAAGTGTGCGCTGAAGCGAATGTGCTGCCTTCTTCCACTAACCCAACACGTCCCTACACTCTTAACACCCTGGAAGAACACCTAGATATGTTGATGGTGTGTCACCACTTGGATCGAGGGATTCCTGAAGATGTGGCGTTTGCGGAGTCCAGGATTCGGAGAGAAACGATTGCAGCAGAAGACATTCTGCACGATTTAGGTGCATTCAGTATGATTGCCTCGGACTCCCAAGCGATGGGACGAGTGGGAGAGGTGATTATTCGCACCTGGCAGACAGCCCACAAAATGAAAGTGCAGCGTGGTTTTCTCTCTTCTCCTGACTTAGGAGAAGGACAGGGAGTGCAGGCGGACAATTTCCGGGCAAAGCGCTACATTGCCAAGTACACGATTAATCCTGCGATCGCACATGGGATTGCTGAGTATGTTGGTTCTGTGGAAGAAGGCAAGCTAGCCGATTTGTGTCTTTGGAAACCTGCATTTTTTGGCGTGAAACCAGAGATGGTGATTAAAGGGGGTGCGATCGCCTGGGCGCAAATGGGTGATGCAAATGCTAGTATTCCCACACCCCAACCTGTTCATATGCGTCCGATGTTTGGCAGTTTTGGAAATGCGATCGCTGCAACATCCCTTACCTTTGTTTCCCAAGCTGCATTAGAAAACGAAATTCCCACTCAAATCGGCTTACAAAAACCTGCTATTGCTGTCTCAAACACTCGGCAACTCAGCAAGCGGGACATGAAGCTAAACGAAGCCCTACCCCACATGGAAGTAGACCCAGAAACCTACGAAGTCAGGGCTGACGGAGAATTATTAACCTGTGAACCCGCAACGGTTTTACCAATGGCACAGCGTTACTTTTTGTTTTAGTCATGTCAGAGGTTCAGATTCCCGACTTCTTAAAGAAGTCGGGAATCTCGCCTTCACGAATTATTTAGGACGGCTATATGTTAATAAATGTCTAAATTATCCGGATTTTAAAATAACCCAATCGGGTGAATCTCTTAAATAATATTTACCCAGTAAATCCAAACTTAACTAGAAATAAATTTAGCTGGAACAATTTTTTTTCCTATCTGTCGATTAAGTATCCGCATAGGTATTTACTAAGTAGAGAGGGTTTTCAATGTTTAACTTCCATTCATTTAAATCAGGAACTGCTGCGCTACTAGCACTAGCAATTAGTAGCAGTACTGTTGTCCCCCTCATCACATCAGCACCCGCTTTAGCTCAACGTCGTCCTGCCCAAAGGGAACAAATTAACATCGTTGTTCCTTCTGGTACGTCTATTCCTGTGCGATACGACAAAGACAAAGTTGTTGTCATGCCTGATGAAACAGTGCCTTTGACCTTAACCGTGGCAAGAGATGTCAAAGCAAGTGATGGCAAAGTTCTAATTCGCGAAGGTAGCGAAATCACAGGTGAGCTCAAACCTGTATCTGGAGGAACTCAGTTTGTTGCAAAGCAGCTAACTTTGTATCGTCCTCGCCTTGAAAGGCAGACAAGACCATTCACGATTAGTGGCACCTCTAATGTAGTGAGAAGAACAGAAGAAATTACTCAAGGAGCGAGTACAGGTTCAATTCTACAAGGTGCTGCAATTGGGGGTGCGGCGGCAGCAGCGATCGCAGCCCTTATTGGCGATCGCGCAATTGCGACTGAAGAAATTCTTGGTGGTGCTGGATTAGGTGCGATCGGTGGGTTCTTTTTGAACCGGAAAAAAGCGAATGTTCTTGTTGTCTATCCTGACCAGGACTTGGCTGTGAAATTATCGTCTCAATTTGCCTTCGTCTCATCATCTTATTAAAGAGAAAGATGAAGGTAGCTGGTAGGGGCAAAAACCTTACGCCCCTACCATTTTTACAATGGATTTATTGGCACTTACCTAACTGTTTAGGTAAATCGAACACCACTTTGAATTGGATGTTCGGAATACGCTGACGACACAACTGAAGATGCCCGTCCGCATCTGAGCGACTATGGTAGCGACCAATAATCACCCATTGCAGATTAGGCAGTAGACGAGCAACAGCCCAAGGCTTGAGGCAGTCTCTGTAAGTCATAATAAACTTGTCTCCTTTGTAATTTGGGAGCCAGAGCCAGCGCGGAAACTTGGTAGGTAGAGGCGCTGGCTTCTGACTTGCTATAAAAATAGCACATAAATTAACTTATTAACAAGTGCATTAACTTTCAGAGATTAACGGATTACTGTCAGAATGGACTAAAGTACCTTATCGTTAGTGAAACTGTGGCTGAAGACTCAATTAGGGTCTACCTATCAAAAGAAAAGAAAGTGCGCTTTAAGGCTGCCTGTGTCTTGCAAGACAGGGACATGAGCGATGTGGTTAATGAACTGATAGACCAGTGGCTAGAGCAAAATGAAACACCCCCACAGCAGCAAAAAAACAGGTGAGTAGGTAGTGAGGGCGTTTTGCCAGAAGAGAGCAAAGCTGAATGTGGAACCATCACTCGTTCTTTCCCTAGCTTGGGTGGTCGCCTAGTTAACCCATTGCCATCAGTACAAATTTTGTGGTTGAGGGTGATGGCGCTTTCTCTCCATAATGCGATCGCACCCTTACTTTGCCTTGGCAACTTGGTACTTGTGACTACATAAGCAAGTATTTAGGAAATTGGTATTACCTGTAGAGAAGTGACTTGTTAAGGAATTTCTACAGACGGCACAATGACTGAAAAAAACACCCTCTGGACATCTGCTTTCCAGAGGGCACCGGATGAAATTCGTATTTAAAGCTTACTGAGCAAGTGTGAATAATTTGTGAATAGAGCATTTGCTCATAATGCGATGCTCGTATCGGATATTTGCAAATCGCCCACAAACTAGAAGTCTGGCACTATACAAACTAAGTCCGCCTATACGGATTCAATTCAGCCTGTGGAGGCAGGCTTTGAATGCAATAGCTGCGATTTCCGTTTCTCCTGGTATTTTTGCAAAATTGAGATGCACCCTGATGTGATCGCTTTCTTAAAAAGCATTGCTTTAGTCGAGAGTTCAGAAGAATCTATTTTTTAGGCTCTCCCTTTACCTAAATTAATTCTCCTGTTCCTGAAAACGCAAAGTTTTCCGAAAATAAATTACTCACAGCTTAGCAAGCTTACTTATTAACTTTCTTAAGTATGATGAGCGCTCTCATCAGTCCTTTTTCTCTTTTTGTTGACGCTCTTTTACAGCCTGAGTCAACAGGTATGTTGCCAGACTACTCAATGAGCGACTTTCTTCTTCAGCCCATTTTTCTAAGGCTGTTTGAATTTCTTCTGGTAGATATGCCGTTACTCGCCCTTTTAGTTTCATCAGCTCTACAGTTTGATGATTTAAGATACTTCATTATATATCTGTTTAGAGCTGACTATCCATTACTTTTGTTAAACAGACTATTATATCACAATACAGGGTGTACAGTCTTATCCTCAAGCTGAATAAATGCACTCCTTATGAAGTCAAACCAAAACATCAATCAAACATTAACTTGCTCCACCTGTCTTGGCACCGCTTCAGGAGCATCTAGAATTGTGCGATCGCTTCAATTAGAAGAGATTAAATCTTCAATATTTTGCAGAAGTGTAGAACAAATCTCATCTAAAGGAAGGTCATTTTAATCCTGAGCAAATAAGTTTTCTATCTCAATCCGATCTCTTCGAGTCCTAACAACATCAGGACTTACGCAAAATCATTCATCAAACTCTAGATGTAGGGTGCGTCACGACGCACCCTACTAGTAAAGTTACTGCGTAAGTCCTAAAGGTAGAAACTTGCTAAAGCAACAGTTGGGGCTGTCCAACAATGCAAATCCATTGGACAGGTAGAAAATTGGCAGTGAGGAGATAAGGAAAATGTGGGAGACAAGGAGCATTTTTAGAAAGTTCCTCGATTTTCCATTCCCAATTCCCAATCCCCAATTCCCAATTCCCCCTTACAGATCCCGATGAGTGAAAGGTCTTGCATTCTCACCCACGTAGTTGGCAACAATGTGACCATTCCCTGCGACTTGGTACTTGTAAGTCACCAATCCTTCTAACCCCACTGGCCCACGAGGTGGCATTTTCTGCGTACTGATTCCTACTTCTGCCCCTAAACCATAACGGAAGCCATCAGCAAAGCGCGTGGAACAGTTGTGGAAGACACTAGCGGAATCGACTTGAGCAAGGAAGGTGTCAGCAACAGCTTGGTCTTCGGTGACAATTGCATCCGTATGCTGGGAACCGTAGGTATTAATGTGGTCAATAGCAGCGTCTAGGGAATCTACTACTTTGATTGAGAGAATTAAATCGCTGTATTCAGTAGACCAATCCTCCTCGGTTGCTGGGACAACGCTGTAACTAGTATTAAGAATGTTTTGGGTTGCCTCATCGCCTCGCAGTTCTACGTTGCGTTTATGCAAAGCGGCTGCGGCTAGAGGTAGGAACGTCGGTGCGATCGCAGAATTGACAAGTAGCGTTTCCATCGCACAGCAAGCGGCTGGATATTGAGTTTTTGCATCAACCGTGATGTCTACCGCCTTTTGCAAGTCAGCGACTTGATCGATATAGACATGACAAATGCCATCGGCATGACCTAGTACCGGAATGCGAGTATTCTCCTGCACAAACCGAACAAAGGAGTTGGAACCTCTCGGAATAATCAAATCAATGTACTCATCCAACTGCAACAGTGCGATCGTTTCCTCTCTCGTGGTTAACAGTTGGATAGCGGCTGGATCAACCGCCGTTGCTGATAAGGCTTGGTGAATGACCCTTACAAGGGTTTCACAAGAGCGAATCGCTTCCTTGCCGCCTTTGAGAATAACGCCGTTACCCGATTTGATGGCTAGTGTAGTGATTTGAATCAACGCATCGGGACGTGCTTCAAAGATGATGCCCAAAACGCCGACGGGACAAGTAACTTGCTTCAGAATTAAGCCTTCGTCCAGTTCGCGATGGATTGGCACGGCACCGACTGGATCACTCAGCTTACCAACATCTCTAACGCCATCAATCGCGGCTTTTAGCTTGGTTTCGTCTAATTTCAAGCGATTGTACAAGGGCTTAGGAATTCCATCGGTCTGTGCAGCGACGCAATCAGCCGCGTTTGCTGCCAGGATTTCAGGAGTTGCTGCTTCTAAGGCGATCGCGATCGCTTCGATTGCCTGATTCTTTGCTTCTGTTGGCAACACCGCCAGTTGTCGTGCCGCTTGACGACAAGCTTTGGCGATCGCACTCAAGGGTAGGGACGCAACTGGAGAAGCAGTCATGGATTTTGGGCAGGTACTGAAGACGTAATCTCCAATTTTAGCAAACGATGCCCAGATACAGTCTGCCTATCTCTAAAGTCTTCAATGATTGACGTTTCAAGCAACTTTTGCGAATTTTCTGCGATCACTGGTGTATCTAAGAGTCTTACTTGACCGAGTACCAATATTGCTTTTTAAGGGAGATGCCTTATGTCACTCCAAGCTGGATTAGAAGCCCTTAAACAAGGCAATCACCGAGAGGCAGTTCAACTCCTGAAAGAATTTTGCCAGTACTATACCCAGGAAGGTTCTAAAGATTATATTCAGGCTCAGATTGGGTTGGTCAGGGGATATCACCGATTGGGTGAAACAGAACAAGCGATCGCACTTTGCCAAAAGTTGGCGACGAACAGAAATTCCCAGGTAAGCCGTTGGGCAACTCAAGCTCTCCGGACTTTTACGAAGACCCAAACTCCCCCAATCCCCCAAATTACCCAAATCCCTCAAGCACTCGCAACAGTATCACCAACAGTTGATCAACCCAATCCCATACAAAAAGCGGGTCGTGCGGCTAAAGCGGGGGTCAAGTTAGCTCTAGCAGGTAAGGTCGGTAATCTGGCTTTGGCTTCTGGTGTCACCATCTCCTTGTTATTCGGCATGGTGTTGGCGTTGAGTTTAGGGGTTGTGTTTCTTCTTGATAGCGATAAGCCAACCTTGAGTTTTGCGATCGCAATTGGTTTTACCTTAGTTTTCAACATCGCTGCCTTTTTCCTCTCTCCCTTGCTCATGGACTTAACCCAAAAGTGGCTCTACCAAACGCGCTGGGTGAGTCTTGCCGAGGTTGAGCGTCATAGTCCTGAGGCAGCAAAGGTAATTCAGCGTGTCTGTCAAGCGAACAAACTGAAAACACCCCGACTGGGAATCATTGACGACAAAAATCCAACCGCTTTCACCTATGGTTCTCTCCCAAACAGCGCACGTCTGGTGGTTAGTGAGGGATTGTTTACCTATTTGGATGAGGAGGAAATTGCTACCGTCTATGCTCACGAACTCGGTCACATCGTGCATTGGGACTTTGCCGTGATGACCTTGGCATCGACGTTGGTACATATCACCTACCTGATTTACCTCTTTGCCAGACGCTTGGGACGTGGTAGTAACAGTAAACTCAAAGATGCGGCTGGGACGGCTGCGATCGCGGCTTATGTGTTTTACATCATTGGTACCTATTTGCTGCTGTACCTATCCCGGACACGGGAATACTTTGCTGACCACTTTGCCGCAGAGACAACTGGCAACCCTAACGCCCTCTCGCGGGCTTTGGTGAAAATTGCTTACGGCATTTTAGAAGAGAGCAAGCAAGCTTCAGAACCCAGCCGCTTAATCGAAGGCACTCGTGCCTTGGGTATCTATGACCACAAAGCCGCCGCGAGTACTGGCACTGCCTACCGCATTGTCCAAAAACCTCGACAGATGGGTCGAGTATTTTTGTGGGATTTGTTTAACCCTTGGGCAGGATTGATGGAATTAAATTCCACTCACCCTTTAACGGGTAAACGTATCCGCGCCCTCAGCAGTTATGCAGAACAACTGGGTTTGCCAACCGAGTTTGACATGGGTCAAGTTGTAGGTGAGAGCAGAAACCTCAGCAAAAAAAAGCTCTATCGCACCTTTGCCTTAGACCTCTTGCTCTTTTGTGCCATGCCAATCGGGTTGGTTATTGGCTTGCTGATAGGAGTTGCGGTTATGGGTAGCTTCTCAACTGCACCCTTCTCCTTCGCCTTCCTTGGCTTTGGATTAGGAACCCTCATCCGAACCTTTGTGATGTTCCCCAGCATCAAGCAAGCACCGGAATCAGATGTACTCAAGTTAATGTCCAATCCTTATGCCAGTCCGTTGCGTGGTCAACCCGTGAAACTTCAAGGTGAGTTAATTGGTCGTGGCGATGCTGGTTATCAGTTTGGGTCAGATCTGAAACTCCAAGACAGCACTGGCATGATTTATTTACGCTACGCTTCCCGCTTTGGTGCGATCGGGAATTTCCTATTCGGAATGAATCGTGTCAAGAATCTGCTTGGGGCACAGGTTAGCACGACTGGGTGGTTCAGACGCAGTGTTGTCGCTTGGGTTGACCTAACTCACCTAACTAGCGAAAGTGGTACCACGGTTAAGAGTTTTCACCGCCTCTGGGCTTTCATTTGGGGAGGAGTGGCAATTTTAGTTGGTTTGTTTTTACTAAACTTCGTTTAGGACTTTGAAGGGGCACAGTACGCTGTGTCCTTTCAGTAGCGATCTTAGTTAGGTTACCAAACTTTTGATTTGAAACGTATAAAGGTTTTCGTTATAGCTAGCGAGATAAACCCTTCTCTCTTTCAAGCATTTTGGAGGTGCATTTTGCTATAATTAAGAAGTGATAAGCGTTACTGAATAGCCGCTATTGGCACTTTTGATAAACCAAGCAAATCGCAAGTTTGCTTGTTGGCTTTGTTCACTATTCTTTGCTAAGACTAAATGATTCTCTCTACCTACAATAGCTCAGAAACTACAGTAAATGCAAGCCAATTGCCTGATACCTGTCAGGTCAATGAATCAGACTTATTTGCCAATTCCAAAACTGAGCAGCTAGTGTTTCAGCATCAACTCAATCATCAACTCATTGAGATTGAGCATTGTTGCCTTACTGAAAGGGCTGCTAGTCTTTTGGATGTCTCTTCTGAAACTCTCAACCGCACGAAGAGAGAGGGGAGAGACTTTTACGAAAGGGCAAATTGGATTGCCTATCCAATCCAAGACGTTGATGATACGCTTCAACAGCCAATCAGAAGAAAGCAAAACTTTTGGCGAGTTTTCTTTCGGGTTTTACCTAACGAGCAAAACTAGGGAGTCCTAAATAATTCGTGGAGTCAAGATTCCCGACTTCTCAAAGAAGTCGGGAATCTAAACCTCTTGCGATCACCTAAAAGCAAAAGAGTCTTTAGAGTTGGTAGAAGCATAATAATATTGTGTTCTACAAAATGGCTAAGTTGTGCTTAAAGGAAAGTTTAATCCTCCACTCAGCAGGTAGGTGTACATAATAAAAGAATGCTCGAACTTCACTGTCACACCACCTGCTCCGATGGCACCCTTACCCCAAGCGAACTTGTCCATGCGGCAGTTCAAGCGGGAGTATTGGCACTAGCGATTACCGACCACGATACGCTCTCTGGTTGGCAAGAAGCGATTACGACGGCTCAACCTCATAACCTGGAAATCGTCCCGGGTGTTGAATTGAGTACGGTACACAACGACCGTTCCCTACACATTTTGGGTTTTTACCCCAATGCCCAACAGCTAAGTGCCCCTTTATCGGAACGCTTGGAAGGACGTAAACGCCGTTCTCAGAAAATGATCGCCAAGTTGGAAGCACTAGGCTATCCAATCTCGCTACCGGAACTGGGAGAAGGAATGGCACCAGGGCGTCCTCATCTTGCTAAAGCACTTGTAGACGCGGGTCATGTCAAGTCGATGCGCGAAGCGTTTGACCGACTGTTGGGTGATGATAAACCCGCTTACGTGCATTACGAGAAATTCTCAATTTCTGAAGGCATTACGTTGTTACGCAACTGTGGTGCTGTGCCAGTTTGGGCCCATCCTTACTTGTTTAGAGGTGGTGAAGTTGAAGACGTGTTAAAGGAACTGGTTGATGCGGGGTTGATGGGAATTGAAGTTTACCATCCCAGCCACACGCCAAAAGAGAGAAAACATCTTGAGGCGCTGTGTTCTCAATACAGCTTACTGATGACAGGTGGCAGTGATTACCACGGACCCAGTCCTGATGGTAAAAGCCCCAGTAGTAGCACACTCAATATGATGCGTTTGTCATTAGCCTTACTTGACCCGCTTAAAGAGGCGGCGCACACTTTAAATTAATCATTGTTCTTGCCTATAGCAAGTTGCTTGATATGGGGAATGCATCAAGAAGTCCTGTCCTTGAGAACTTGCTTTCGGAGTTGTACGACAAGTACAAGTCACTCATGGATGGAAGATTGGCAAACTACATCCCGGAACTTGCGAAAGCCGACCCTAACTGGTTTGGTATTTGCGTAGTTACAGTGGATGGTCAAGTTTATGAAGTGGGTGATTACGAGCAATTATTCACAATTCAGTCAATTTCCAAAGCGTTTGTCTATGGACTCGCCCTTGAAGAACATGGGCGGGATTACGTCTTAACCAAAGTTGGGGTTGAGCCAACAGGAGATGCTTTTAACTCGATTATTCAGTTGGAAGAGTCCTCGAAGCGACCGTATAACCCGATGGTCAATGCAGGCGCGATCGCAACTACTAGTTTAATCAAAGGTTCAAGTCCAAGTGAGCGACTCAACTGTCTACTCAGTATGTTTGAGCGCTACGTCGGTCATAACCTGTTCATTGATATGCCTGTATTCTTGTCAGAGCGAACGACGGGGCATCGCAACCGAGCAATGGCACACTTGATGCTCAACTTTGGCATGATCGATGAAAAAATTGATGAAGCGCTCGACCTTTACTTCCAGCAATGTTCGGTGATGGTCAACTGCCGAGATTTGGCGACAATGGCAGCTACCCTTGCAAATTGTGGTATTAACCCCATCACTCAACAACGGGCTGTTGAAGCACGCTACATCCGAGATATTCTGACTGTGATGTACACCTGCGGGATGTATAACGTTGCCGGACAGTGGGCTTACAAAGTTGGCTTGCCGGCAAAGAGTGGCGTATCGGGTGGAATTATTGTCGTTGTTCCTCAGAAAATGGGTATAGCCGTTTTCTCGCCACTCCTTGACTCTCACGGTAGCAGTGTTAGGGGAATGAGAGTTTGTGAAGACCTCTCCGAACGAATTGGACTACACATGTTTGACTTACAGATGGATAACGCCCAGTTCCTTAACTCTTTGTATCATCAGACGTTGCCTGACACTACTCCTGAAACCGAAGACACATCCAAGATAAACTAAGTAGAACAACTCAGTTAAACACAACGTAATCTTACAAATCCATCCAACTAGTAGCCATTGAGAAAGTAAGAGAAGTATAGAATAGTCCCTACAGAAGATGTATGTTGAAGGTAGCTGTTGGTCACAGCAACGATCCGGATTCCCAGTCAGCAATCGATGAGGTTCTAGAGCAATGCATTCGCTCTTTAGCAGGAGTAACCCCACAGGCTGGTATCCTTTTTGCTGCGATCGACTTTGAGCATTCCTTAATTCTGAAACAAATTCATCAGGCTTTCCCTGGCATTGAGCTAATTGGTGGAACAACCGATGGAGAACTTTCTTCCGTTCTTGAGTTTCAGCAAGACTCCCTGACTTTAATAGTGTTCTGCTCAGAAGAAATTGAAATCAAAGCAGGAGTTGGACGCGAGGTTTCAAAAAACCCAGTTGAAGTAGTCAGGCAAGCCGTTGAGCAAGCACAAGGCAACAGCACGACCACACCTCAATTGTGTCTAACTGTTCCAGAAGGCTTTACAGCCAGTGGAGTCTCAATTTTGGATGGTTTGAAGCGAGTTCTTGGGCAGAATGTGCCTATCTTGGGTGGATTAGCCGCTGATCACTGGAGATTTCAAAAGACTTATCAATTCTTTCGCACAGAAGTTTTGAGTGATGCTGTGCCAATCCTGCTCTTTTCAGGAGCATTACTTTTCTCCCATAGCTTAGCCAGTGGTTGGCATCCCATCGGAAAAAAAAGCAGAGTCACTAAGGTCAATAAAAACATCATCTATGAAATTGATGACAAACCTGCGATAGAGTTCTATCGTCATTATTTTGGCGACCTTCCTCCTTCCGCTGAATATCCCCTAGCTGTCTTTGATCGAGAAGAGAAGCATTTTTTTCTAAGAGCTGCTAACGTTTTCGACGAGGAGTCAGGGAGCATCACCCTTTTTGCAGATATTCCTGAACAGGCAGTTGTTCAAATCGCAGAAGCAACTCGTGAAGATATCCTGGCTGCTTCCCAAACATCAATTAGAAATGCGATCGCAAGCTATCCAGGCAGTGAGCCAGAGGCGGCTCTATTTTTTTCCTGTGCCAGTCGCCGGAAAATTCTTGGTACACGAACCAAGGAAGAGTATGAGCTTGCGAAAAGCTGTCTTACCAAGGCTTTACCAATTTGTGGTTTCTATAGTAGTGGTGAGATTGCTCCCCTAGAGCAAAAAGGTCAGACTGAATTTCATAACAAAACTTTCGTGACGTTGCTTCTAGGGACGAAATGAGAGCTGATGGAACTTGCAGACTACGAAAAAAGACTCCAGGAACTCGAAAAAGCGAATCGAATTCTTCAAAAAAAACTAGAACGCTCTGAAGCCGATCGCGTTGACTTAGAGAAGACTAATGACAAAAACCAGGCTTTGCTCAAAAGTGTGATCCGTGAGTTGGAGGAATCAAAAACAACACTTGAGGAAAAAAGCTGGGATTTAGAGCAAGCCCTCAAAAATCTCCAAGCGATGCAAGCCAAACTGGTTGCCTCGGAAAAAATGTCGGCTTTGGGTGTTTTGGTGGCAGGTGTTGCTCATGAAATTAACAACCCCGTCAACTTTATTTATGGCAATCTGATTCACGCCCAGAAATATACCCACGACTTACTGGAATTGGTGCAACTGTATCAGCAGTATTACCCCAATCCCACTAGCGAAATCCAGGAGATGATCGAAGCAATTGAGCTTGATTTCTTGTGTGAAGATTTACCTAAACTCCTGAAGTCCATGAACGTAGGGACTGAGCGAATTCGTGAGATTGTCAAATCTCTACGCAACTTCTCTCGCCTGAATGAAGCTGAATTCAAGGTAGTAGATATCCACGAAGGTCTTGATAGTGCCTTAATGATTCTGCATAACCGATTGAAACCTAAAGCAGATCATCCCGGCATTGAGGTTATCAAAGAGTATGGACAACTACCCCCAGTTGAGTGCTGCCCTGGTCAGTTGAATCAGGTATTTATGAATCTCTTAACCAATGCTGTTGATGCATTAGATGAAGGGATTAGGGACTGGGAACTGGAGACTGGGCAAAAAGTTGAAGAGATGCAGGGAATGCAAGGGAAGAGTTTCTCCTCTATCTCTAATTCCCAATCCCAAGTTCCAATTATTCAGATTCGCACAGAGATTATTCAGGATAACTGGGTCACAATTCGGATTGGTGACAATGGGTTAGGGATGAGTGAGGACGTTCACTCGAAGCTTTTTGACCCCTTCTTCACCACCAAACCTGTAGGCAAAGGGACTGGGTTGGGTTTATCAATCAGTTACCAAATTGTGGTGGAAAAGCATGGTGGCAAAATGCAATGCTATTCAGCACCAGGGCAAGGTGCAGAGTTTGTGGTTCAGATTCCCCTACGGCAGTCAATTGGCGATCGCAATCCTTGCTAAACACAATTCAAGCGATGCTTTCGGTCTCACCTAAAATAGGTCAAGGCAAGATTGTCCTTTTCACGAAATGAAGGACAGTAGTATCTCTGCCTTATCCAAGTCTCAAGAACAGATTTGAAATATAGCAGTAGCCACTAAGGTTAGGACATCGGCGGAAGCCGAGTTCATTAACCGGAGGCTTTTTGACTGGAAGCTGACCGCTGAAAGCTGACTGCTGATTGCTATATGAGAGGCGATCACTTTCTTATGCAATAATTTCGTGACACTTGCAAAAGGGTGACCGAATGTCGGATATCTTCGTCATGATTCGTAACCAGGATAACAGTGCCCTGACTTCAATTGATGGTACTGCCTTTATTACGTTACTTCGACAAGATGGGCAAGTGCTGGCAGAAGAACTTGTTGAATTGATCTATGCGGATGCAGGCTTTGATGACCTTCGTACTGGTCAATACACTGTAGTTGTGAGGCATGAACAGGTTCAACCAATAGAAGCAACTTATGATGTAATCATCAATGCTGAGGATAAGGTAATCTTACTAACGTTTGTTTACCTGGAACCGGAACGAATCTTACTGCAAATTCAAGCTTCTGTAGAAAGCAGGTTGTAACTATGACAGTCAAGGTCATTCCATCACAGTCAATCAAGGCATACCGTTATCGGGTGTATTGCTTGGGGCAAGATCTCTGGAAGGAGAAAGACCCGACTAGTCGAGCAAATCTGGCTCTACAGTTAGCCGATGCCGCTACAACGCTGGCTAGGTTGGAAGCCCAAGAAGCGCAAAACATTTCACAACTGAGTTTGTAACAAGTTTTTCAACAAAAAGCGATCGCACTTTCATTCATGTAACCGCTTAAAGGCACAAAGCTGATCACAGACCAACTGGAGAACTTCTCACAATTCCTTCCTAGGGGGATGTATTTGTGTCCAGTTTTAGAGTTCATTTTGCCTTCAATTAGGGAACTATAAGGTCAACGGTATCTTTTGTCTAAACTCTAGGCACTTCAAAAAGCGTTGAGCAGGCATCAGTTAGCAAAGCGCTTTTAGGGTTGTCGCTCTTGAATGGGAGTATGTCTGGCTGTAGCCATAAAGGTTAGGACAGATTTAAGGGCTGAAACAACCACGTACTCGTGATAAACCTTCTGCCTTCTGCTATACCAGGATGATGACTAACAGCTTCAATATTAAGCTGATTCTATGTGGATTGTAAAAAGATAGTCTTATTAATAAAGTGACATTGACCAAACGAGATATTACTAAAAGTAAGGGATTTAAAGAAGCCCTGCAAATAAACAAGAGCAACTTTGTGAAATGACAGAACAGATTCAGGAAGCTTTCTGGTTGACATCAGCGGATTATCAACAGTTGCTCTACGTCAGTCCAGCTTTTGAGACAATTTGGGGTCGTCTGCGTGAGAGCTTGTACACCTATCCTGGTGGTCATCTAAACTTGATTGTGGATTCCATCCATCCAAGTGATCGAGAGCGAGTCGTTGCTGCTTTTGGCAATCTCCTTGAGGGGGAATACAGAGCGGAGTATCGGCTTGTGCGACCGGATGGCTCAATTCGCTGGGTGCGATCGCGTTCTTTTCCCGTTCAAAATCCATTTGGGGAAACGTGGGGGATTGCTGGACTCTCAGAAGACATTACTGAGCGCAAACAAAGTGAGGAGCGCTTCCGGACAATGTTTGAGTCTGCTCCGATTGGGATAGTACTTGTTGATTCAAACGGCAGGTTTCTTCAAACCAATCCGACTTTTCAGGAGCTATTCGGCTACACAGATACAGAACTCCAAAACCTATCTTGTATCGACTTGACGCATCCCGAACATCAGGTAGAGAACGCGAATTTGTTTCAGGAGCTATTTTTGGGCAAACGTACTCGCTTCAGCTTGGAAAAGCGCTGCTTCCGCAAAGACGGGTGTATTATCTGGGTCAATGTATCCGTTTCAGTTGTTTGTGATGCCAACGGCTTACCGCAGTATGCGATCGGCATGATCCAAGATATTAGCGATCGCAAACACGCAGAATTAGAACTTTTCCAAGCTCGTGATCAACTAGAACAACGAGTCGCTGAACGTACTGCCGAACTCGAACAAGCTAATATACGACTCCAGCAAGAGATTGCCGAGCGTTCTGCCGTACAGGAAGCCCTTAAAAGTCAACAAGAATTTCTCCGAGCTGTCCTTGATATTAATCCCAACCTCATTTTTGTCAAAAATCGGCAGGGAAAATATACACTTGCCAATCAAGCTTATGCTGATTTTTATGGTATAAGTCTTGAAAATGTGTTGGGCAAGACAGACGCTGAGGTGAATCCAAATCCAGAAGACGTAGAGCAGTGCGTAGCTCAAGATCGGGAAGTATTTACCACATTACAGCAGAAGTTTATCCCCGAACAATCTTGCTACACAGTAACTGGAGAAAGGCGTTGGTACCAAACAATCAAAAAGCCCTTATTTTCCAGTCATGGTCAAGTTAGTCAAATTCTTGGCATTGCCACTGACATTACTCGACGGAAGCAAGCCGAATTAGAACTACAGCAGGCAAAAGAGCAACTACGGGCAGTTTTGGATGCTGTGCCTGGGTATGTTTCTTGGATTAGTGCCCAAGGGCGATATCTTGGCGTTAACCGACAACTATCTGACAGCTTCAATTTATCTCCAGATGCCTTTGTCGGTAAAGAACTGGGCTTTCTAAAAAACAGTCCTGAATTCACTCAATTTATGACTCAGTTTCTCGCTAGTTCTGCTCAAACAGACCGCCAAGTTATTGAGGTACAAGTCAACGGCTCAACTCGAAGCTATCTGATTGCTGCTCAGAAGTACCAGCAAAGCACCATGGCTGTATTAGTGGGAATTGACATCACTGAACGCAAACAGGCAGAGGAAGCACTCAATGCTCAGAAGGAGTTTCTCCAAACTATTATTGATAGTAATCCGAATGCAATTTTTGTCATTAATACAGAGGGGAAGTATGTACTTGCCAATCAAGTCTATGCTGATTGCCACGGAACAACTGTTGAAGACGTAATCGGCAAGACGGCGGCGGATTTGCATCCCAATCAAGCCTCTGTAGAGGACTACATTGATCAAGACCAGGAAGTGATTGCTACGTTACGGCAAAAGTTCATGCCAGAAGAACTCCACACCTTAAGTGGGGAAGGACGCTGGTATCAAACTACTAAAAAGCCACTCTTTTCAAGTGATGGTCAAGTCTGTCAAATCTTGGGCGTTGCTACTGATATCACTGAACGCAAGCTAGCGCAGGAGGCACTCAAAGCCCAAAAAGAGTTTCTCCAAATAATTATTGATACCAATCCTAATAGAATTTTCGTTAAAGATCGGGAAGGTAAGTATATCCTTGCCAACAAAGCCTGTGCAGATTTTCATGGCATAGCCGTAGAAGATTTGTTAGGGCATACAGACGCTGAGGTGATGCTCGACCCAGCCGATGTAAAGCTGTTCGTTAAGGAAGACTTGGAAGTATTAACAACATTACAGACTAAATGTAGTCCAGAAGTGCCTTGCCACACGCCAACAGGGGCAGTGCGCTGGTGGAGTGTGATTAAAAAGCCACTGCTTTCAAAAGATGGTCAAGCCTTTCACGTTTTTGGTGTTTGCACTGATATCACAGAGCGTAAGCTTGCTGAGGAGCAAGTCCGGGAATCAGAAGCACAATTGCGCCTTGCCTTGGAGGCAGCGCGGATGGACAGTTGGAATTGGAATTTTCAAACTGGAAAAATCATTCGGTCAAATAATTTCCAGCAACTGTATGGCTTTACTCCCAATCCCTCTGGTGTTACCTACGAAGAATTTCTAGAACTTGTTCATCCAGAAGACCGCGATCACATCCGGCAAACCGACGAACGTGCGCTTGAGACAGGTGACGGCTATGATAGTGAATTCCGCATTATTCTACCTGATGGAAGCCTTCGTTGGGTTCAAAGCAAAGGTCAAGTTTTTTACGATGAGACGGGCAAGGCAGTACGGATGGCTGGGGTCAACTTAGATATTAGCGATCGCAAGTTTGCCGAAGAACAGCTACGCCAATCAGAAGAGCAACTGCGCCTTGCATTGGATGCTGCCAACATGGGCTTCTGGGATTGGAATCTTCAAACCGGAAAAGTTACCCGCTCAAGCAATCTGGAACGTCTGTATGGCTGGGTTCCTAATACGGCTGATGAGATTAAAGATCGGTTTTTTAAAACCCTTCACCCGGACGACTACAAGTTGCTCAAGGAAGCGGATCGACATGCCATTGAGACAGGTGAAGGTTACGACATCGAATTCCGTATCATCATGCCCGATGGGAGCATCCGTTGGCTTGCCAGCAAAGGCCAAGTTTTTTACGATGAATCTGGTTTACCAGTGCGGATGGCTGGAATCAATCTCGACATTAGCGATCGCAAGTTTGCCGAGGAGCAACTGCGCCAATCACAAGCCTTACTACACCTGGCATTAGATGCTGCCAACATGGGCTTTTGGGAGTGGAATCTTCAAACCGGAAAAGTCATTCGTTCACAAAGCCTTCAACGAATGTTGGGTTGGGTTCCCAACACAGCTGATGATACCAATGATGCCTTTCTCAAAATTCTTCACCCGGACGACCACGAGTTATTTAACAAAGCCGAACAACATGCCATTGAGACGGGAGAAGGTTACGACATAGAATTCCGCATTTTATTACCGGATGGGAGCATTCGTTGGCTAGAAGCTAAAGGGCGAGTCATTTACGACGAAACTGGTAATCCAGCCCGGATAGCTGGAATTGATGTAGATATTAGTGAGCGCAAACTTGCAGAGATAAAAATTAAAGAATCGCTACAGGAAAAAGAAGTCTTACTTCAGGAAATTCACCATCGAGTCAAAAATAATTTACAGGTAATCTCCAGCCTGCTTGATTTGCAATCTCAGCATATTCAAAATCAACCGATGTTGGAGATCTTCCGCGAAAGTCAAAGCCGTATTCGATCTATGGCACTTGTCCATGAGAAATTGTATCAATCTAAAGATTGTGCCAAAATTATTTTTGTTGATTATGTTGAAACCTTGACAAGCTACTTATTTCAAGTCTATGGAGTGAAGGCTGAAAATATTACTTTAAATCTAAATATAGACGATATATCCTTAAATATTGACACAGCAATACCTTGCGGATTAATTATTAATGAACTTATCTCAAACTCTCTTAAATATGCCTTTCCAAATCGCAAAGAAGGAGTCATTACTGTTATTTTTCAATCCAGCCTTAATGGTCAGAGAAAACTAATAGTAAAGGATAATGGAATCGGGCTATCCGCTAATTTCAACTTAGATCATGTGAAATCCTTAGGACTTAAATTAGTCAATGTTCTCACTAAACAACTTGAGGGAACAATTGCCGTGAACCGTAACGCCGGAACCGAATTTAGGATTAGCTTTTTAGAAATAAATCATTAGGAGATTTAAAGAAAAATGGGAAGAGCAAGAATTTTAATTGTTGAAGACGAAAGTATTGTAGCCCTTAATATTCAAAATCGGTTAGAAGGCATTGGGTATACAGTCGTGGCAAATCTTACCTCCGGAGAAGCCGCGATTCAATCGGTTGAAGAAACACACCCTGACTTAGTGCTGATGGATATTAAACTCAAGGGAAAAGTTGATGGTATTGAGGCAGCAGGACAAATCCGCAGTCGCTTCCACATTCCAGTTGTATATCTCACAGCTTACACGGATGAGGAAACTATCAATCGAGCGAAAGTCAGCCAATCATATGGTTATATTCTCAAGCCTTTTGAGGCAAGAGATTTATGCACAACTATTGAAGTCGCTCTCTACAATCACCAGATGGAGCAACAGCGTTATGAGAGAGAGAAGTGGCTAGCAACGACACTGAGAAGTATTGGTGATGCTGTGATTACCACCGACTCTCAAGGGCTAATCACCTTTATGAATCCGGTTGCCGAAGCGCTCACCTGTTGGAAACAAGAAGAGGTTTTAGGTAATGATTTAACCCAGGTTTTCCAAGCAATCAACGAAAGAACAAGAGAAACTATTAATAATCCAGTCACGTTAGCTCTCCAGAAGGGCGTTAGTGTAGACTTGGAAAACCACACTCTCCTGATTACAAAAGATGGTAGAGAAATCCCAATTGATGATAGTGCTGCACCGATTAAAAATGATGAAGGTAAAATTACTGGAGCTGTCTTAGTTTTCCATGATATTACTGAGCAACAGCAAGCTCATGCCACTCTACAACAAACCAATGAAGAACTAGGAAATCGAGTTGAGGAGAGTAATGCTCAATTGCGGCAGATAAATGAACAACTACGAGCAGAAATTGAGCGCCGTCAGCATTTAGAAAATGAACTAATCTTTGCTCTTGAGAAAGAACGAGAACTCAATGAATTAAAGTCACGAATTGTTGCTACCGTTTCACATGAATACCGTACCCCACTTACTACAATCCTGACCTCTACTGAGTTGCTTGAACACTATAGTTTAAAATGGACTGAGGAAAGAAAGAAGAAGCATTTCGAGCGAATTAAAATAGCTGTTCAATACTTAACAAAGCTAGTCAATGATGTGCTACTTGTTAACCAAGCTGAAGCTAGGACAATACAGTTCACTCCAGCACCAGTAGATGTAGAGTCCATTGTTCGTGAACTCGTTACAGAATTTCGGTCAAATACAGAGCATCAACACACAATTAATGTGGAGTACCAAGGCGCTGTTACTAACGTACTTCTAGACGAAAAACTTGTACGATCAATGCTAAGGAACTTGCTCTCCAATGCTATCAATTATTCTCCTGAGGGTAGCGAGATTCAGTTAGAGTTGATTTTTCAACACGATGAGCTGGTGTTTCGCATATCTGACCAAGGTATTGGTATTTCTCCTACTGACCAAGCTCATATATTTAATGCATTCTTTCGGGGTAATAATGTTGGTACGGCTCCGGGCGTTGGATTGGGATTAGTAATTATTAAAGAATGTGCGAACTTGCATAATGGTAGGGTTGTTGTAGATAGTGAATTAGGTCGAGGAACGACATTTACTATTAGCCTTCCCTTACATTCACAAGTCAACTCTAAAAGAGAGTAAATATTAGCTATCTTAGACACAAAATACTAATCAAAATTTTATTAGAAAATTCTAACTTTCATATATCTCCAAGGGTAAGCCGTCTGGGTCTTGGAAAAAGGTAAAACGCTTTCCTGTAATCTCGTCAGTTCTAATCTCTTCTACCTTCACATCTTTGGCTTGGAGATAGGCAACTGATTCAGCGATATCATCAACCTCAAAGGCTAAATGTCTTAGACCACAAGATTCGGGTCGGCTAACACGCTGGGGAGGGTTGGGAAAGGAAAAAAGCTCGATGCAATCACCGCTATTTAGTTGTAAATCTAATTTGTAAGAATTTCTGGATTCTCTAAAGGTTTCATTAATTACTGAAAACCCTAAAACATTTACATAAAAATGCTTCGATGTCTGATAATCAGAGCAAATAATAGCAACGTGATGAATTCTTTTTGTTTTCATAACTCAATAATCTACAATTAAGATGCACAACAGCTTATCAATACTCCTCCGTTCTGAACTTCTTTCAACCTCTAAATTTCTCTAGCCAAAACAGGAAGTTACTCGTACACCATAGTACCCTCAAGGGAATGGTACTAAATCATTAAGTGGGATGCCTACTCAAACTATTGAAATTCTCTCAGCCGAAGACCTACGCCGTACAATTACCCGTTTGGCTTCTCAAGTTATTGAAAAATCTGGAGAGTTGTCCAAACTTGTACTAGTGGGTATTTATACTAGAGGCGTTCCTTTAGCAAAGCTTTTGGGGCGTCAGATCGAAATACTAGAACAGGTACAGGTGCCTGTGGGGGCGCTAGATATTACGTTTTATCGGGATGACCTGGATCAGATTAGCGTTCGGACACCAGCGAAAAGTGAGATTCCTTTTGATCTTTCAGGCAAGACAATCGTGTTGGTGGATGATGTCATTTATAAAGGGCGCACGATTCGCGCTGCCCTGAATGCGGTAACGGAATATGGTAGACCGCAAGCGATTCGCTTATTGGTTCTAGTAGACCGAGGACATCGTGAGGTGCCGATTCGCCCAGACTTTACGGGCAAGCAGCTACCAACATCTGCCGAAGAACAGGTAAAAGTTTATCTCCAAGATGTAGATGGACGAGATGGTGTGGAGTTAATCAGAACCCTCTCTTGATGAGTGTTATGCGATCGCATATCTGCAAATCTAGAAAATAGGTATTAGGGGTTAGGTGGTAAGGGAGAGGGATTTTCATCGCAATGTTAGTTCGCTCTACTTGCATGGGTGGCTATCTTGAAAGTACGGACAAAGACCAGCAGGAAGTAACAGCGCTACTGGATGACATGGTTTTCTAAAGGAGCTTTCGCCATGATTCAAGCCATACCCAAGACTTTAACCTTTGATGAATTCATTGCCTGGTATCCAGATAACTCATCAACACGCTACGAACTGCACGACGGAGTAATTTTTGAGGTGCCTAAACCAACGGGCTCGCACTCGGAGGTAGCCGGGTTTACATCCGGCGAACTGTTCCTAGAAATTCGGCGCTCTCGACTGCCTTACTTCATTCCCAAGGAATGTGTCGTCAAACCTGCACGAGAGTCGAGTTATGAACCAGATGTCATCGTCCTAGATAAGATTGGCGTTACTGACAACGAACCTCACTGGGAAAGGGAATCCATTATCATGCTGGGAACTTCCGTTCGTTTGGTTATAGAAGTCGTTTCAACAAATTGGAGCGATGATTATGCCCTAAAACTAGAGGACTACGAAGCGATGGGCATTCCTGAGTATTGGATTGTAGACTATCTATGATTAGGCGGTAGGCGCTACATCGGCAACCCAAAACGACCTACGCTTAGTGTCTACCAATTAGTCAAGGGTGAATACCAACTTAAGCAGTTTACGGAAGGTTCGCGCATCGAATCCCCAATATTCCCAGAACTGAACTTGACGGCACAACAAATCTTTAACGCTGGGCAGTAACCCAATGTATTGCCTTGCGCCTTCAGCTTTTATGTAACCCTTCTGCCTTTTCGCCTTCTACCTTGTTCGCCTTCTGCCTTCGTCAACATTTTGAGATGGGGAAGTAGGGATATAGAGAGGTAGACAAGTGTTGAGTTTTGAGAGGTGAGGGCGAGTGAGGCACAATCTCGATGGGACAATCAAAATTGTCAATCAACCGGCATAGAGTAAAGTTTGAAGATATGAGAGAGACCCAGACCCGGAAAGCAGACCATATACGGATTTGTCTGGATGAAGATGTGCAATTTCATGGCGTAACCAATGGACTGGAGGGCTACCGCTTCACCCATTGTTGTCTGCCAGAACTAAACCGCAGTGAGATTGATATAAGAACGAAGTTTTTGGGGAAATGGCTGGGAGTCCCGTTGCTGATTTCTTCGATGACAGGTGGAACAGAACAGGCAAAAACGATTAATTTTCGTTTAGCTGAAGTTGCCCAACATTACAAGCTAGCAATGGGTGTCGGTTCCCAGCGAGTAGCGGTGGAGAATCCGCAGGTGGCTGATACATTTGCTGTGCGATCGCACGCCCCAGATATTCTCTTATTTGCCAATCTTGGCGCGGTTCAGCTGAACTACAGTTATGGGCTGGCTGAGTGTCTACGTGTGATAGACCTTTTAGAAGCTGACGCTTTAATTTTGCACCTCAATCCCTTGCAAGAGTGCATTCAACCGAAAGGGGATACTAACTTTAAGGGATTAATTGACAAAATCAATATTCTGTGCAACAAAATCCCTGTACCAGTGATTGTTAAAGAAGTGGGAAATGGCATCTCTGCTGCCATGGCACAGAAGCTACTCGATGCGGGTGTCACAGCGATTGATGTCGCAGGTGCGGGTGGAACCTCTTGGGCAAAGGTGGAAAGTGAACGAGCCTTAAATATCCAGCAGCGGCGGTTGGGATTGACATTTGCTAACTGGGGCTTGCCAACAGCGGAGTGTATTACGAGTATCCGAGCGATCGCACCAGAAATTCCCTTAATTGCATCTGGAGGACTGCGTGATGGCTTAGATGTTGCCAAAGCGATCGCACTGGGAGCGGACATTGCGGGTTTAGCCTTGCCCTTCCTTCAAGCCGCCGCCGAATCAACCGATGCCGTTGAGTCCCTAGTACAGCTATTGAGTGCAGAAATTACCACCGTTCTCTTCTGCACGGGTAATGCTAATCTATCTCAACTCAAACACTCGAACGCCTTGCAAAAGTTAGCATAAAGATATTGAAAATGAGTGATTAATAATTCAGAAGTATGGTAAAGGAATGCATGAATTACAAATTTTGAATCTATAATGCCTATCCAGCCCTCTCACATTGAGTTTAGGCTACGCTAACACTCGCTCACCTCCTCACCCTCTCATCCCCTCACACCAAATGCGTCAATTCCTTAAGCAAACCTTTGCCAGCATGGTTGGCAGCCTTGCAGGTCTCATTTTGTTCTTTAGTTTAGGAACTGGTGGACTGATCTTTTTATTAATCGCCGCTGCCTCTAGAGACACAGGCCCACAAGTTAAGGATAAGTCAGTGCTGGTTTTTGATCAGTCGCTAAGCATTACTGATACTGATCCAACCTCAAGCACCAGCGAGGCGATTGGAGAGGCGCTATCGGGCGATAGTACAACATCTATTACCCTACGCACAGTTCTGGATACCTTAGAAAAGGCGCGTAAAGACGAGCGAATTGTTGCCGTCTACTTGGATGGGAGTAAAACCTCAACAGGTAGCGGCACTGGCTTGGCAACACTCAAGGAAGTCCGTGAAGCCTTGGAACGTTTTCGCAAATCTGGGAAAAAAATAATTGCCTACGATGTCGATCTAGGAGAAAAGGAATACTATCTGAGTTCTGTGGCAGATACAGTTATTCTCAATCCGATGGGGGTTATGGAAATCAATGGCTTTAGCTCTCAGCCACTCTTCTACACCGGGGCACTACAAAAATACGGTGTTGGTGTTCAGGTGATTCGGGTAGGAAAGTATAAGTCAGCCGTTGAACCGTTCGTTCTCAAAAAATTAAGTCTGGAAAATCGACAGCAGACTCAAAGCTTGTTGAACGATCTTTGGAGTGAATTTATCACGACAGTTAGCAAGAGTCGTAAAACCACGCCTCAACAGTTACAAGCAATTGCTGATACTCAAGGGGAGTTGATGGCAACACAGGCACGTCAACGAGGTTTGGTGGATCAGGTTGCCTACCTTGACCAAGTTGTGGCTGACCTCAAGAAGCTAACTGGCAGTGACGAGGACGATAAATCGTTTGAGCAGATTAACTTGGCGACCTACAGCAACGTTGAAAGTAATGACTCCAAGAAGAGCAGCGACAATAAAGTGGCATTAGTGTATGCCGACGGTGAAATTGTTGATGGTCAAGGGGGTGCCCAGCAAGTCGGTGGTGATAGCTTTGCTCGACAGTTGCGCCAGTTGCGTTTGGATGAGGATGTCAAGGCAGTGGTGCTGCGGATTAATAGCCCTGGTGGTAGCGCTACAGCCTCTGAGGTGATTCAGCGGGAAGTCCGTCTCACTCGCGAGAAGAAGCCAGTGATTGTCTCAATGGGCGATTATGCGGCTTCTGGAGGCTATTGGATTGCCACAGGAGCCAATCATATTTTTGCAGAACCGAGTACGATTACGGGTTCCATCGGCGTGTTTGGACTACAGTTTAATGTTCAAAAGCTAGCAAACGACAACGGCATCACTTGGGATGTTGTGAAAACGGGTCGTTATGCGGATAGTTCTACGGTTTCTCGTCCCAAGACACCTCAAGAATTAGCGATCGCACAACGTTCAGTTAACCAAATTTACTACCAGTTCCTCAACAAAGTCGCTGAATCTCGAAAACTTCCGGCACAAAGAGTGGCACAAATTGCTCAGGGGCGGGTTTGGTCAGGTCAAGATGCTAAGCAACTGGGGTTAGTCGATGACCTGGGCGGGATCGAGGATGCGATCAACTATGCGGCTAAACAAGCCAAACTGGGAAATAACTGGGAACTGCAAGAGTATCCAGAAGTTCGCAGCTTAGAAGAACGGATTTTGAAGACATTTACCGATGAGGCAAGCACCCAAAAGGCAGAACAAGCGAATCCCTTGACTGCCGAGTTTATGAAGCTACAAGCCGATTTAGCACTTCTCAAAATGATGAATGACCCTAGAGGTGTCTATGCCCGTCTGCCGTTCAATTGGCGAATTGAATAAGCGAAGCCGCAAGGCGAAATTTTGGCTAATCTTAAAACAACGATAAAGTTGGGTAGAAATACGGTTACATTTTGCCCAGAGATAGGTAAAGTAGATGAGAAGACACAGCCATTATTAGCTTTTTTGCATCCATCCATGGGTAGAAAAAATAACCGCTTCTTAATTCTGATCGCAACCTGTAGTATCACTGGCGTCATTCTTGGCGGTACTACAAGCTGGGCATCGACTAATCAATGCTTGGAAGCCAATAATTTAACGAGTGAGTGCTTGACCCAAGACCCCATTCACAAAACAGTCCACGGAATGAGCGTTGGCTTGCTAGCAGGAGCGGGTGCAGCAGTTGGTGCTGCCTTTCAGTTGAAGCGTCAAGGGGATTAGGGGGATTCCAGGCTAGTACCGCTACACGGAATTGACAAAAATCTTGTGGGATGGGCATCTTGCCCGTCCCGACGGGAGCAAGTTAAATGTGGAATAGCTTATCCAGTTAAAAAAGGTTAAAAAGCTTACTGTGCAAGCAATATTCCTTCTGCCCTGGAGCCTCCTAGCTTCTGCCTTCTTGGACTAAGGACTGGGCGAAGTTCCCTAATCCCCAGCCCCCAATCCCTAATCCCCAATTCCTTCAACGTCTGCCACCATCAAGAGTGTCTTTAGGACAGAATCAGGATTAAGGCTCATGGAGTCGATTCCCTGTTCTACTAAGAATTTCGCAAACTCAGGATAGTCACTTGGGCCTTGACCACAGATACCGATTTTACGACCTTTTTCCTTTGCAGTTGCGATCGCCATTTTCACCATCCGCTTCACACCTTCATTGCGCTCATCAAAAATATGAGCCACTAAAGCCGAATCACGGTCTAAACCTAAAGTTAGTTGTGTCAAATCATTAGAGCCAATCGAGAACCCGTCAAACACTTCAGCGAATTCATCAGCCAGGATGACATTACTCGGTAACTCACACATCACATAGACTTGTAAGCCGTTGACACCCCGCTTTAAACCATTTTTAGCCATTTCAGCCAGCACTTGACGCCCCTCATCCGGAGTCCGACAGAAGGGAATCATCGGGATGATATTAGTCAAGCCCATCTCTTCCCGCACCCGCTTGAGTGCAAGACATTCCAAGGCAAAGGCATCACGGTACTCTTCATCGTAGTAACGCGATGCTCCACGCCAGCCCAGCATGGGATTTTCTTCCTTCGGCTCAAACTGCTTGCCGCCTAGGAGGTTGGCGTATTCATTGGTCTTGAAGTCGGACATCCGGACAATCACTGGCTTAGGATAAAAAGCAGCAGCAATCATGCCAACGCCACGAGCCAGTTTATCGACAAAGAACTGAGGCTTGTCTTCATAAAGCACTGTCAGCTTACCAATCTTCGCCTTAACCTGTTCATCCTCCAGTTGGTGATAGTGAATCAATGCCAATGGGTGTACCTGGATGTAATTGGCGATGATAAACTCCAATCGCGCTAATCCTACACCATCACAGGGAATCGCTGACAACCCGAAGGCTTGTACGGGGTTGCCTACATTCATCAAAATTTGGGTACGAGTGCGAGGTAGGTTGTCTAAGGGAATTTCTTTCACCTCAAAGGGTAGTAGCCCAGAGTAAACTTTTCCTTCTTCCCCATCAGCGCAGGAAATCGTCACTGCTTGACCTGTATTCAACACATCTGTCGCATCACCACAGCCGACAATTGCAGGAATCCCCATCTCCCGTGCAATAATCGCGGCATGGCAAGTGCGTCCACCTTGGTTAGTAATAATCGCACTTGCTTTTTTCATAATCGGTTCCCAATCTGGGTCAGTTCTGTTGGTGACTAATACTTCCCCAGGCTGGAACAAATTGATTTGACTAACATCCAGAATGACACGGGCTTTCCCTTGACCAATTGCAGCCCCAACTGCTCGACCTGTAACTAAGACATCACTATATTGTTTAATTTCGTAGCTACGCAGGACGTTCTTCGTCTTCTGAGACTGCACAGTTTCTGGACGCGCCTGCACAACAAATAGTTCTCCGGTTAGCCCGTCTTTTGCCCACTCAATATCCATCGGAGTATAAGTGTTACGGACAGCAGAATAATGCTCCTCAATCAGCACCGTCCAGCGAGCGAGTTGCAGGATTTCATCATCCGTTAAACAATATTTCTCCTGTTCAGACTGCTGAACAGGAACATTTTTTGTTAGCTTTGAACCACTAAGGTCGTAGACCATTCGCAGTTCTTTTGTGCCCAATGATTTTTTCAAAATTGGGCGATAGCCGTCTTTCAAGGTTGGTTTGAAAACAAAGTATTCGTCAGGATTAACTGACCCTTGGACAACGTTTTCTCCTAAACCATAGGCGGCTGTAATTAGTGCAGCATTCTTAAAGCCACTTTCGGTATCAATTGAGAACATGACTCCGGAGGAAGCTAAATCAGAACGCACCATCTTCTGAACGCCGACGGAAATTGCGATACTAAAGTGGTCGAAGCCTCTTGCTTGCCGATAGGAAATTGCGCGAGCAGTAAATAAGGAAGCGTAGCATTTCTGGCAGGATTCTAGAACACTCTTAATTCCGTGAATATTTAAATAAGTTTCCTGTTGACCTGCAAAGCTTGCATCTGGCAAGTCTTCTGCGGTTGCTGAAGAACGAACAGCACAGTCTGTATCTTCACTATAGCGAGAACACATCCTTTGATAAGCTTCTATAATTGCGGCTTGAAGTTCAGTGGGAAAGGGTGTGCTGAGGATTAATAAACGAGCTTGTTTACCGCGTTTTTGGAGATTGCTAACATTATCAACATCCAAATCAGCAAATAGTTCGCGTAGCTTTTCTTCTAAGCCTGCTGCCTTAATGAAGTAACGATAGGCATAAGCTGTAGTTGCAAACCCTGTGGGAACTTTTACGCCCTTGGATGTTAGTTCTTGGATCATTTCACCAAGGGAGGCATTCTTACCACCTACCAGGGAAATATCGGAAATTCCTACTTCTTCAAACCAGAGAACCAGAGATTCCTCTTTGGTGACTTGGGAAGATTGCACCTGAATTGCTAGTACCATGAGTATTTCCTCTTACTCTTAATTTCAGTCTAGCCTTGCAAAATTTTTGAGAGTAGGAAAATGACTTATTTCTTCACGCACCCCTATTTTTAGGAAATAAATGGAAACAAAGCGCTCAATCTAGCGGCGTTCTTTCGCCAGTTGATTCATGTTGATACAATTCCTGTGTTTTTTCTCCTAATAAGAAAGCCCAGCGGGTGACGGCTGGGCTTCTTTCGTATGCTTCTTTCACAGGAACTGTTATGCAATCCTCACACTTTAAATTACTCGTCTCCAGAAGGACGGAGGTTTCCCTCTCTTCTTAGACATTCTTCTTTTAAGATAACGCAAATAGTTTTTTGCGTCTGTAATGATTCATTGGTCAGTGTTGCTCTTAGTAGACTTGTCCGAAAATTAACCTGAAACCCTTGTTCCTAGGCTAGATTTTAATTTCCGGACAGGTCTAGTGCAAATCCGCTTCCCAAACAGCAACGTAGATGCGATCGCTTTTATTACGTTCAATTACACCTTTTAAGCGATTGGTTCCACCCGTCTCAAACCGATAGCGATTGGATTGGCGTTCATAAACAGATTCGAGTCCTTGCTCAATGTCTCCTGTGACATTGCCACTAAGCATCTGATCCAGCGTTCCTGATATTGTCTGAAGCTGAACCTCTGGAGAAAAAGATGCCTCTGTTTGGCGAAGACGCCTGGAATCACGGTCAAACAAATATCCCAAGCTGACCTGACCAGGCACATACTCCTCATAAAGTACGGCACGGGTATTCGGCCACACACCTTTGGAGTTTTTGGTTGGACTACCTAACTCTTCTATCACAGCCCTCGATTGCGTGCCTGGGGCAAAACCAGGAACGTTCTTGGGTGGAGTTGAATTTGAGTTGTTGTTCTCTGTTTCGGGTGGAGGAACAGGAATAACTTGTGTCGGGAAGGATGCAGTAGGTGTCTGTGTTGGTGAAGGTGCTTGCGCTGATGGTTCAGAGGAGGATTCAGGCGGAATTGGCGACGGTGTGTTTTCAGGTGGTGGCGGGGGCGGTGTTGGGGATGGAGGTTGCTGTGCGGTGGGTTGTTCGGTTGTTGGATCAGAGGATGATGAGACTGGACTGGAGTTATTTGGCGATCGCGTTAATCCTACAGCTAATGCGATCGCACCCGCCAGCACTGCCCCAGCAATGGCCGCACCAAAAATTACACGCTTTTGCCCCCTGTTTTGTTGTATGACCGGACTTGTCCCTACAGGCAGCGTTTGTTGAGGGGCAGGATTTGTGATTGGTGGGGTTGAACGTGGCGCTTGGGGTAAACCTCCTGGTGCAACGGCTACTGTTGCCATCTCTGACGCGGCACCGTCTGAGTGTAAGGCATTGAGCATTTCTCTTGCTGTGGAAAAGCGATCGCGTGGCGTGAATCGAATCGCTCGATCAATTACCGTTGCCAGGTTAGAGTGGAGATTTGGAGCTAACGGGCGCCACAACAACTCACCTGTGCGATCGTCCGTCTGTAACTCTTGAGGCAATTTGCCCGTGAGCAAATAAACTGCCGTTAACCCTAAACTATATAAATCACTCGCATAAGTTGGGCGTCCTGCGGCTTGCTCACCAGACATAAATCCAGGCGTTCCAATCACCATTGATTCAGCCGAGTTAGCCGGATTATTCACCACTGTATTCATCGCTTCTTTGACTGCGCCAAAATCAATCAGCACTGGCAATCCGTCACGTTTGCGAATAATAATGTTATCCGGCTTGATATCGCGGTGAACCATCCGGCGGCTGTGAACAAAATCCAGCACGGGCAATAAACTCGCTAGTATCGCCTTCACCTCATTCTCATTCAGCCTTCCTGCCTGTTCTACCTTCTTCGTTAGGGTGTCGCCTTCGATCCATTCCTGCACTAAGTAGAACTGACCCGCTTCTGAGAAATACGCAAATAAGCGAGGAATCTGAGGATGTCCTTCTCCGAGTTCCTCCAAAACTGCCGCTTCCCGCTGAAATCGCTCTTTTACTACCTCGTAAGTTTTGGGATCATGCGTCACTGGCTTAAGCTGTTTAATCACACACCTCCGTCCCGAAGGCATATGAGTATCTTCGGCAAGAAAGGTGTTGCCAAACCCACCAGCCCCCAGTGTCTGGAGTACCCGATAGCGATTATTTAGTATATTTAATGGCGTTGGTGTCATAAGAGATAAAAGAAACGCTTTTTCTATAAATAAAAAGGGTGTTGCTGAACACCCAGTTATTGCCTGAATTTTACTCGTGTTGAAGGACTCTCAAATCTCCTAAAGGAAATAGGCTTCTACTTTAAGTCAAGCAATCCATTCTCCTTAAGCTTTGGGTTGAAGCGAATTTCGGTTTGCACGCCACGAGATTTCAAGGCTTCTAAAATTTGGGCTTCAACTCGTCGTGAAACTTGTTTTAGCAGCTTGATTTGCATCAATTCATCGCTTTTTTCATAGCCTACCTGCTCTTCATCGGTCATCGATAGCTTGGCATCAATAGGCTGATTCCACGCCGCTTCATCTGAGCTATTCCCCGGTGGTATTACTCGATTTTCTGTAATCCACGCCTCTCTAATAGTTTCTAATTGAGTGCGGTTAGGTTTATCAATCGTTTGGGCTTTTACCCAGTAGCAGGATTTTGGCTGACGTACTAGGTGTTGTTTGAGACTAAGGTAAATGTCACGCGAGTAGTTGACAAGTTGTAGTGTTTTATCTTGGTCAAAAATGGCATATATCCCAATTTTTCCTTGCAGCTCTTCAGGTAAATTTCCTGTATCATCAATATAGGAAATATAGTCAAGTTCGTTGAGAGAAAGAATTTGTGTTTCAGAAGTCATTGGTAATAAAGACAAACTTTATATAACTTTTCGGTAAATCGCACAGAGGCGACTTGGATTAAAGATTTTGGCTTTAAACATAAAGTTAGGAGGCACGTTAATGATGACGTAGTCCTCAGATTCGTGATATTGCTCAAATTCAGCGGGCATTCCCTTTGGCGTTGTTGTTGTGTAGGGAACTGGCTGAAACAGCAAATCGGTAAATTCAACCTTTTCGCACTGGGCTTGCTCGGCAACTTGAGTCAAAAAGGTTTCATTACTCAACAAACTCAATACATTATCTCTAGCTTCTGGATCAAGGACAAAACTACTATCAAAGTTATTAACAATTTTTAATCGAGCCATTTTTAGGGTAAGTGCTTAACAATATTGGCAACTTCGGAGATTATACCTGAGGCACTTACCGAGTTAAACGTAGAACCTATAATTAGTAACAGTTTGTATCCTAAATCGGGTTGGTAAGTAGTGAGCTAGCAAGTTCATTTGGTGACTGCCCTAAATGCAAACCTTCGTAGGGGCACACAGCTAGCTATGCACCCCTATCCAAAATTTAAGGCAGTATCAATGTCGGCAGCAGCTATTTATTTAGTGCCATCTCGAATTGCATCCCGCTCTGCGTCGCAATTGCGATTGGTATTGTTGATGCTAGTTTCGGCAACACACTGCTCGTAGGTAATTTGTGCTGTATAACGCCTTGGTAATTGAGCTTGTTTTTCCAGTGCTTTTTTGAAAAATTCTATAGCTTCTGGTTTCTTACCCTGCTTTACCAAAATTTGCGCCTTCAGGTACGACAACTCTGGGTTGTTTGGTGTCAACGCGATCGCACGATCTACATATTCCATTGCCTTGGGATACTGTTTCAAATCCCGATAGCCAATCGCAATCCCACGATAAGCCAAGTACGAAGGAGAACCATGCTTTTCTAACCGCTCAATTGCCTCAGCCGGGTCAGAAAATGGTAAATTCACAGCTAGCATCAAATCCATGTAGCCTGTAAGCAAGTTTAGCTCTGGGTCATTAGGGTCAATTTTTTTTGCTTCATCCAGATACTGAAAGACTTTTTGCAACTTGCCCAATGCTCCCACAGGACCATCCTTGTGGAAATTGTAAGCCCCTTCTAAAAAATGACCTGCTGCTGTGTAAAGGTTACCGCGCAGGGGGTCAGTCCCAATCAATTTCTCGCCAGTTTGTAGCGTTTTGGTTGCGTAGCGATTCAAGGTTTCCCAATCTTGACTGGTATAAGCCAGAGAGGCAAGCATGGCATAAGCCAGCGGTTCATTCGATTCAGTGGATTCCGCTTGACTCAGGTAACGCTGAGCTTGTGAGTAGTTTCCGTCCTTAAAGATGGCGTTAAAAGCGGCTTCTGTGTTATCACCGATATCACGACCATCATTGGGGCGAAAGGGGTCTCCGGCAAATGTGGGTGTGACCCACAAACCGAGTACCACAACCGCTGCACCAGCAAGGGCTTTGATTGTCCTGTTTGGGTTGGGAAACCAAGTCGTCATCGTTATCCTCACTAAAAATGATGCTTAATTAAAGGGTGACGTTGTGGTTGATTCGAGGTTCCAATTGACAAGAGTTTGAAGAATTCACGTTAAGTTTGTCAAAATTGAGAAGACCTAAGCAAGCTATGTTGACAGCCATCGAGTGAAATTGACCTTGGTCTGACAAGCGTGTTAAGCAACCTTGACATCAATAATTCTAGCGATGAGTCTTACAGCATTCTCTAACTTGCCGTTGTCGCCCTTTAGCGCGTTTCGTAACCGCTCTCCTGAAGGTTTGCGGCACAAGCTCTCAGCCGTGAGAACTCTCTGTGAGCCTGAACAAGCAAGGGCAACGCACGATGTGCCGCTCTACGCTAAATCCGCTTTGATTCCCAAAAATCCTTTCTTGTACCAATCTTGATGCTGTATCTCAAAGACCTAACTTACCATCCTCCTGCTAGCCCGATCGCAATTTTAAAATCTCTCAATCTAGAACTCGCACCGCAACAACTAGGACTAGTGATTGGTCCTAGCGGCTCTGGCAAAAGCACGTTATTAGAAATTTTGGCAGGATTAGCGGAGCAAACTAAAGGTGCTGTCTATTGGCGAGATCAGGAACTGACACCGGAACACCTGCAACAGTTAGGAGGATTGGTATTTCAATTCCCAGAGCGACATTTCTGTGGCAGCACGATTTTGGAAGAATTGCGGATGGGTCATCCGGAGTTGGGTTCCGAGAAGGTTCATGAAGCCTTGAGCGAAGTTGGACTTGCTGATATCTCACTATCCACTGCCCCCCATGCTTTAAGTGGTGGTCAACAACGCCGTCTTGCTCTGGCCGTCCAGTTGATTCGGCAACCGAATATGCTGATGTTGGATGAACCCACGGCTGGCTTAGATTGGTCAATGCGACGACAGCTAGTTAATCTGCTGGCGAAGCTCAAAACTCACTGGACACTCTTTGTCGTTACCCACGATGCTGGTGATCTCTTAAAAATTGCTGACCGTTGCTGGATGCTGAACCACGGAGAATTGCAAGCTGTTGACCCAGCGACGCTTGCGGCTAAAGAAGTTGTTAGTTGTTAGTTGTTAGTAGGGCGACTTTAAAAAGCTGACGGCTGATTGCTGACAGCTTGTATCTAGTGCGTCTGGGCTAGTTCACAATTTCAGATATGGACTTGCCAATCATTTACCATCCCGATTATGTTGCACCTCTCCCAGAGGGGCATCGCTTTCCCATGCCTAAATTTGGGAAACTCTACGAAATGCTTCTAAGCGATCGCGTTGCTACTCCAGAGCAATTCCATACGCCTAATCCTCCCCCTCAAGACTGGATTGAGCTGGTTCACACCCCAGACTATATCCAAGCCTACTGTGAAGGCACCCTGGACTCCAAAGCCCAACGACGCATCGGTTTACCCTGGAGTCCTGCTCTTGTCAATCGCACCTGTACTGCTGTAGGTGGTACTGTCCTCACTGCCCAACTCGCGCTGAAACACGGCTTAGCCTGCAATACAGCAGGTGGTACCCATCATGCTTTTCCTAGTTATGGGTCGGGTTTTTGTGTCTTTAATGATTTAGCGATCGCATCGCGTGTCCTCCAACACCTAGGGCTTGCTCAGAAAATCTTGATTCTTGACCTCGATGTTCATCAAGGAGACGGTACGGCTTTTATCTTCCAAGATGACAACAGTGTTTTTACTTTCTCAATGCACTGCGAAGTCAACTTCCCTAGTACTAAACAAAAAAGTGACTTAGATGTTCCCCTACCAATGGGAATGGATGATGAGGCATACCTGCAAACCCTGGCAAAGTATCTCCCTGATTTACTCTCTGACTTCCAGCCTGATTTAGTATTCTACGATGCTGGCGTTGACCCTCACGTTGGCGATCGCTTAGGTAAGCTAGCCCTCACAGATACAGGCATTTACTGCCGTGAGATGCAGGTATTGAGTACTTGTGTCGCCGCAGGCTATCCTGTAGCGGCTGTAATTGGTGGCGGCTATGCAGACGACCTTGATGGCTTGGTCTATCGGCACTCCATACTGCACCGCGCTGCCAGTGAGGTCTATCGCCAATACCATCTTTAGTGCCAAACTATTGAAAGAAGAATTAATTCGTCTTCCTTGATACATTAAATATCGAGAAGGTCGCTCTACCAAGCTCTAGGAGACACCGTGCTGCTATCCAAAGGTTTTGAAATTGAAATGTACACTGGCACCCCTCAAGGGGATGTTGTCGGTCTCTCCGATCAGATTGTCGCGTCCCTAGATGGTTTTGTGCGCGAACCTGATAACCGCAATGTGGAATATACCACAGCCCCGTTGTATGGCTATGACCGCTTATTGTGTGCCTTAGTACGCCCTCGGCAGCAACTGCGAGAGTATTTAAAACGCCTGGGAGACTATACCCTGATTCCTGGTAGCACGTTGTCATTAGGTGGAAGCGATCGCTTCCAACGTTCTGACCCCAACAATCCTTACCACACTTACATCGAGCAAACCTACGGCACCAAAGTCGTCACCGCTAGCGTCCACATCAATGTTGGAATTAGTGACCCAGAAATGTTGATGCGGGCTTGCCGTTTGGTCAGAGTAGAAGCACCTCTCTACCTTGCCCTAAGTGCGTCTTCCCCATTTCTAGATGGACAGCCGACAGGCTATCACTCCACCCGTTGGGGACTCTTTCCCAAAACACCAACCAATGTTCCCTTGTTTGAAAGCCACACGCACTTTATCAAGTGGACTGAGGAGCAACTTGCTGCCGGGACTATGCGAAATGTCCGTCACCTCTGGTCATCAGTTCGACCAAATGGCAATCACCGACCTTACGACCTCAATCGAGTGGAATTGAGAATTTGTGATTTAGTCGTAGACCCGATCGCGCTGTTGTCGATTATGGCGCTGCTAGAAGCCCGTCTTACTCAACTGCTTGATGATCCAAGCATTGATCCCTTGGAGTCTAGCACCTTACCTGCCTCCCAACGTGCGGCTGACTTGGTTGCTCTCACGGATGCTAATGAGTCTGCTGTTGCTCAACTGAGCCTAGATGCTGAACTACGTCATTGGCAAGATGGACGGAAAATCTTGGCGCGGGATTGGATTGAGGAAATTTATCCGGAGGCTTGGGCGGCTGCCAAGAAACACGGCTTCAGTTGCTTCCTCTCTCCTGTCAAAAAAATTCTTCGGCAAGGTAACACGGCTCAGCAGTGGCTAAAACTCTACGAGGAAGACCTTAGCGGTCGGAGTGTGATCGTACAAGCGATACAAGCTATGGCAGAGCAAGAACGGGAATTAGAAGATAAGTTGTGCCAACAGTTAGCGGCTTAGTTTTTAGCACAGCACCGTAAGTTCACAAATCAAAATATCTAATCAATTTTTTCTGACACCCTCATATTAATAAAATCTATATATCACCTCTGTATTTAGGTAGATATTCACATCGGCGGAGTGGAAGCTCAGGGAAGAGGGGAAGGCTTAAAGGGGAAAGGAGCGATTTACTTCTTGTCCCTTCTCGTTTCCCTTGGCGCTGCTGCCATTGCTCTGGTACAACAGAATGCAACTGAGTATTAACTATCTTAAGTCTGTCATGTTGAGGGTTGTCCTAGTTCATCCACAAATTCCGCCAAATACCGGGAATATTGCCCGAACCTGCGCGGCAACGGGTACTGAGTTGCATTTGGTGGGACCGCTGGGCTTTGAAATTAGCGATCGCTACCTAAAGCGAGCGGGGTTGGATTATTGGCCCTTTGTTAACCTTCACTCCCATGACTCACTGGATACGTTTAAAGCAGTTCACCAGCAGCAGGGCGGACGCTGGATTGCTTTCAGCACTGCGGGAGCATCTAGTTATGTTAAGTTCCAGTTCCAAACAAATGACTGGTTATTATTTGGCAGTGAAACCACGGGTTTAGCACCGAATGTCATAGAAGCTTGTGATGCTAGTGTTTACATCCCCATGTCTCAGCCAGGGGTTCGTAGTCTAAATCTGTCTGTAAGTGTTGCGGCTGGCTTATTTGAAGCACGGCGTCAGCTTGGCTATTTGGAATAATCTGGGTTCAAGAATGTGAGGAGGCAAATACTATAACGGTTTCCTGGAGAGATGAGGGGCAGCGGGAGGTGTGTGAAACAAAAGACAGAGCAAGGAAAACAAGACAGCTGATAGCTAATCGCTGACGGCTTTGGAGCTATATATCTCCACGTCCTAAAGTCTTCTTTTGCAGACGATGAATAATCAGTGTTTAATTCCTTAGCGATCACTTTCTCCTCATTCATTTGATGGAGTCTCGATCATCACTTTCAAGTGTTGTTCCGTAACGTTTGATGTTGCTTTACCTGCTGTTGATTCAACCCAGTTCATCCAACAGGATTCCTCACCTACATGACTTAATACTGTATCTACCTATACATACTAAGTGTATTTACTCTCAGCGTAGTTTATTGCAACTAATTAACTTTCAACATTTTGCTTTACCGCTTTGGTGCATTTACCTCTATGTGCAGAATTTTATGACACCTAATTCGGCTATGTACAATACGAAAATTATCAGGTAGTTATAAGAAATTTCTATAAAAAAGTCGAGAGGTTGCTGGGAGCTGATTGATAGATTTTTATCATCCCAACTCGGCAAGAGAAAATTGGGCGAAATAGGCTCCCCACAAGGAAAATCAGGATTTCAATAGTTTTCTGAGATTCGGACTAGCGGGCACTACGGGGGTTATATTGGTAAGCTTCTACGGTTGTTGTCTGGCATGGAAGTAGCGTAAAGTTCCGTCTGTGTTCACTTCTATTGCTAAACTAATCGGTTGCAGGATGTTTTGGATGGATTACGATTTGGCAAAGCGGTTGAGTTTTGTTTTGATCTCTAGTTGTCTTCCGGAGAAAAGCCTGCTCAGTCAGTATGTTCTATGCAGTAAGCCTTGGCAACAGCCGTGCCAATATCTACGGTGTCTCTTGTCAAAATATCTTTTTCCTGAGGTGCTTATAGATTGCTTCTTTAAGGGTGAATCGAGCGGTTGCGGTCAAGTACAGAATTTTATTGGTTCATGTCAACTTGATTTATTTCAAAAAGCAACTTGTCTAAATCAAAAAAGCAGGGTACTCTTGCCTAAGTATGCTTGTTGTCTGTGATTCAAATCACAACTTGAGGTGAGTTACCTCATTGACTGTAAAAAAAATCAGGAACTGTTAAGCGCTCGTCACACACCAGGAGGTCGTTTTTGAAACGAACATTTACGCAGAAGGTTAAACAAGTTCCTTCGTGTGCAGCAGACTCCTTTGATGCATTATTAAAGTTCTATTTAGGGAAGCAGACGGTTGGTGGAGCAATTCCAACCGATGCCAACCGTAGAACTCGCACATCTGCTGCCATGATCGGATTGGCAATTTCTATGAGTGCGACTGGCTTACTCTTGCCTCAGCAAGGCGATGAAGCCATGGCAGTTGAGCCAGTTGCTGGAGAACCCAATTTATCAACCAGTCCCGTTGAGCCAAGTACGAGTATTTCGGCTGCACCAGTAGAGAAGGCAGAAGTCGTCGCTACCTCGATGACAACGCCTGTAGAAACCAAAGTGGTAAATGAGGGTAAGGCAACCCCATCACCAGTGGTTAAACATGCGGTGCAGGAAGGACAAACCCTATGGGGACTGGCACAAACTTATGATGTACAGCCAGAGGCAATCGCGGCTTCCAATGCCATCAAACCTAGTGCCGTTCTCCCAGTCGGACAGGAGCTAAAGATTCCAACCGTGAACGGCATCGTTCATGAAGTGAAAGCAGGCGAGACTGCCGAAACATTATCTAAGTCTTATGGTGTGAAACCGACACAGTTGCACGCATCTGTGCCCGTGTCGGAGGTGAATCAACTAAAAGCGGGTGAATCTGTCACGGTTCCTGGCAATGTCAATGACTTGTTAAAGGCAAGACAAGACGTTGCTCTAAACAACTTGAAAGAGCGAGGGAACCGCTTAAATGACAGTCTGGCGGAGTTGAGGTCTGAGGAGTCTACCAAGTTATCGGAATCGGCAGAAGCATCACAGTCAGCCATAGCGGCTGAACCCATGACATCTGTGACTCTGCCACAAGAGGTTCTCAATCGTAAGGAGTCAGTTGCTGTCGCACCACAGCCTGTGGCAACGGCAGCAGCAAGTCCCATCGTTATCCCGGTGCCAACGCCAGAAATGGCAGCTACACCAAGCATTGAACTGAAGACGCTCAAGTCTTCCACTGCTCCCATCGTTATCCCGGTGCCGACACCAGAAATCGCGGCGACTCCGGTGATTGAACCGACGAAAGCCAGCAGCCGTACCAACGCGCCTCTGGTTCTGCCGGTGCCGACACCAGAAATTGCGGCAACTCCGGTAATTGAACCAACGAAAGCTAGCAGCCGCACCAATGCCCCTCTGGTTCTCCCTGTGCCGACACCAGAAATCGCGGCGACTCCGGTAATTGAACCAACGAAAGCTAGCAGTCGCACCAATGCCCCTGTGGTCATACCCGTACCGACCCCAGAAATTGCGGCAACTCCGGTGATTGAACCGAAAGCAGCACCTGTCCCTAACCTAGCTGTTGAGCCGCTCAGAACCCCAGAAATTCTGGCAAGGCCCCAAGCGCCACAACCAGTGGTTATGGAAACCTTGGTGGCAACCAATACCTCCAATGTCTATCAGGTTAAGCCCGGAGATACCCTAGATTCAATCGCCCGACGCAGTGGTATATCTCGCACAGAACTAATCCAAGCCAATCGGCTAAATAACCCAAACCTGATTCGCATCAACCAAGAGCTAAGAATTCCACAAACTAAGCCAACTGGTTCTGCTAATCAGCCTGTTACACTTCTCCCTGGTATCAACCCCAGAACCGATAGTTCTGCCCCTAGACAAGTGCAGCAAGGGGTCACCGTACCGACTCTTGCTGTTACAGCACGGCGCAACCAGGTTACACCTGTAGTACCCAGCGAACAGCTATCACAACCTCAATCCGCGCCCCGCACAATTTTGGCGCAATCTACCACTGATGAGGCACAAGCCCAAACTTCAGTAGTCGTCAACACTCAGGCAAGTCAAGCTGCTGACTCTCAATCCAATCCCTACATTGAGAAACTCAGAGCTGATGTTCTCAAGCTTCGGGAAGAACTGCGGCAACAAAGAGAAGGTACTCAAGCCGCAACACCGAGAGATATCCCAGTTCCTACTGTCACAGTGCCAGCGGCTTCAAGCCCAAACACCGCCTCTACACCTGTCCGGGTTAATCCAGAGTTTAATCCTGAGCGGTACAATGAAACCGCAGAGGCAAATCTTCAAAGACAGCAACAATGGCTCGCTAGCAAAGGACCGATTCAAATCGAAGTTCCTCCACCAGAGGTGGCTGACTCAGCCTCTGGTCGGGATCTGTTGGCAACAGCGCCACCGCCAGCAGGTGACTACAATCCGATGCTTCGACCACGGGTAGGGGAAACAGTTTCGCCTGAACTGCCTTCCCTCTCGGAACCGGGTAACTATCTGCCAGAAGACCCAACCCAGTTTAATGGCTTCATTTGGCCGGCAAAAGGGGTCTTAACCTCAGGGTATGGTCGGCGCTGGGGACGGATGCACAAGGGAATTGATATTGCTGCTTCTGTGGGTACACCTATTTTTGCGGCAGGCCCTGGTGTCATTGTCTCTGCGGGTTGGAACTCTGGCGGTTACGGCAACTTGGTAGAAATCCAGCATCCCGATGGCAGTCTGACCCTTTATGCCCACAACAACCGAATTTTGGTTCGTCGTGGTCAAGAGGTTGCACAGGGTCAACAAATCTCAGAAATGGGCAGCACGGGTCGCAGCACGGGACCTCACCTTCACTTTGAGCTACATCCCAATGGACGTGGAGCGGTGAACCCGATGGCTTTTCTGCCAGGACGGTAGTTGATGATTCGATCTCTGTAAAAGGTGTGTTGTGGGGAGTCGATTGGCTCCCTACTTTATTACCTTGAGGGATAGAATTTTTCGGGGCAATGTGTTAAATTAATAGAGTTGTCAAAAAGCTTGGCTCAGTAGCTCAGTGGTTAGAGCAGGGGACTCATAAGCCCAAGGTCGCAGGTTCAAATCCCGCTTGAGCCATTTCTCACAACCTTTACATATTAAGATTTTTAGGGGAATGACCACTCTCGAAGTGTCGTTGCCAATTGATCTAATTCCCTTGTTGGAGAGCAACAGCCCAACAGCGATTCTTCTTGCGATCGCAATTCTGCATTGGGTCTTGCGTCCGGTAATGTTATTACAACAATCCGGTTCTTCTAATTGGAAGAAGTAGGAGTTATAAGTTTGTAAAGTTATCCGCATTTCCCTTATTGGGAGGTGCGATTTTTTGAGCCGGAATAAAAACACGCTCACAACTCAATCCCAACAATAAGCTGACTTATCACCGATTTGGGCACAATACCTTCTACGTTACATTGATGCAAAACAGAACACCTTGACAAGGAAGCAAGGTGTTAGGGAAGGGTGTACTAAATTGCAATGTTCGCCCTATTCAGTAGTTATCTGGCAGTGGCTCTGTAAGGGCAAGTGCGATCGCGTTGAACTTGTCAGGTCTTACCAAACTGCACACTTGTTTTTTTTGAATAGGTAAAGATGAGTTGCGCCTTCCACCTTTTTTGTCGTGTGGTAAAGATTTAAAAAGTCAATGGCACAATGAAGTGGATACGCTACTCCTCGCCTAGAGCTATTTATCTGGAGGACTCACGCCACTTTCCTCATTCCCAGAACCTACGACTTGGGTGAGTGCAGACAGGATTTCTAGAGCGTTATTTTCTAAGAAACTACAAGAATGAGGTATTGATAGTGATTCAAGCAGCGGCTCTTGGTGGTGTTTTTTGGTTTTTTACTTGGTGTGTAATGCTTTGCTACATCCTTGAGTTGAATAAGAAGCCTGCACAAAATCAGAAGACTGAGCCATTAACAAGAGTAAAATTGATTAACAATGTAACGAAAATAGTAGTCGCACTTTTTGCCCTTTTACCTATGCCGATTTTTGCCCAAATCTTTGATTTGTGGGTAAAGACCTATGGGAATATAGAGCAATCCCTAGACCTGCTTAGAACGGTTTCAAACATAGCTGTGACGTTAGCCATAGGTGGGACAACCACTTATATTACCTATCGGCAATATCAAGCAAACAGAGCTTTATGGCAAATACAACTTCGCAAAGACACAGAAGAAATGATAGAAAAACATATGTAAGGGAGATGGCGTTAATAATTAAACCATTCTCTTGAATTAACTGAGGTTTGGCTCAAGGTTAGCAAGTTTCTATCCTTTCTGCTTTATGGTTGCTGCCTATACTCAGGCAATTGTCTAAGGTCATCCAAAGGCGATTCTGGTTCAGTAGGTTCATCAGGACAGAACTCAATACAAATATCAACTTTATTTGACTCATGTTTATGGTTTAAAAGGATTTTTGTATCTATTTGAATTCTAAGTTTTCCTTTTTGCCATCCTTGGGAACCAACCTTAAGAAGCTGGCAATCTATGGGTGAGTTATACCATTGAAGGTTATTGAATAGTATTTGTACTTCACCAGCAATAGGTAAAGTGCAGAAACTAGTAGTAAATAGATTTGCACGACCATCATTAATTTTGAAATTAAGCTTGCTATGAATTGCTATCCACAGTAATTCTTTAAATCTGCTTACAGTGAATGTATCTTTATTGAGTAATAAAACATCGTTGCCTGTTTCTAATGGGCTAAATGTGTTGTTCATGTTGCTTTAAGCTCCTCTATTAGGTGCATCTCGTACTTGTTACTTTGGCTAATCAACTCATCAGATCATCCGCACCAGAAAGAAACGCAGTCTTATTTTGTCTGAAGCAGTCGAACACTCACTGTGTAGATGACGTTACCAGAGTAAAGCCCTCAGCCGTACCAAGCACTACAGGATTTGGTAACGACATCGCTGACAACGTTGGCTGATCTAATAACAGATAAGGTTTAGTTGACCACAACTGTTGCAAAGTGGCCGTGTCTATGGGAATCACTCTGCGATCGCTATAAAAATCTAAACTAGGACGCCCATAACCAAAAGAGATATAAACAACCGCCCCAGCTTTCGTATGTTCTTGAATCAAAGCCGCCACTGGCTTCACTGAAAACGTTTCATTTAACTCCCATACCCAGGATTGAGAAGTCATCAATAGCCCTAGCGCCAAGTACATTCCGACAAATAAAATCAGGATAAAAGTCGGGTTATTCTGCTTGACGCGCCAAGCGGCAAAGCCCATAGTCAGCACTACAACCACGCCCATCACGATTAAAACAGGTTGCGGATCTGCCAAAACAAAGTAAACACAGCCTCCCACCCCCGCAACAGCCAGAAAGCTCAGGATACCAACAAGAATTCGAGGATAGCATTTGCGATTTTGCCACAACTGAGCCAGTTGAGCCGCAACAGCCAGAGAAAAGAAGGGGTAGACAGGCATGATGTACCAAGGAAGCTTTGTATTCATTACAGAAACTACTCCCAGATAGCCAACGGTGCCAATCAGAACAAGACAACCCCAACTGGTAGTGCGTTTTTGCCAAGCGAGATACAATCCTCCAGGCCAGAACAACAGCCAAGGAAAAGTGTATTTCAGTAACTCCAGTAAGTAATACCAAGGGGGGCCACCGTGTCCCTCAACAGCTTGTGAGACGCGCTGTAAACCTTGAGACTGAAAATGAACCTGTAAAAAGCTGGCTCCATAATGCTGCCACTGGGCGGCATACCAAGCAAAGGCAGGCAGATTGCCCAAGAGGATACCAAGCCAAAAATAAGGACTACTCAGTAATACCAGTTGTCGTTCTGCCAAGAGAAATGCAAATGCGATCGCACCCAAAGGCACCACCAATATCCCCTTTGTAAAGCTGATCAGTCCCAGACACAAGCCCGCACCCAGCGCCCAACGTCGTTCCTGACGACACCTGAGTAAGCACAGCAGCAACAGCAGGAAAAAAGAAACAGCCATGCCATCCAACATCGCCAAACGCCCATGACGCACAACAGGTAAAAGCGTCAAGTAAACACCAGCAGCAAAAACGGCTGGTAGACGTTGGAGAAAGACTTCTCGCGCCACAAGATAAAGCAAAGGCACTCCGCAAGCGCTAAAGAACGCACCTGGCAACCGTGTGGTGAATTCTTTCACGCCCCCAAAGCGGTAACTCAGGGCAATTAGCCAATCCATTAAAGGTGGTTTCAGAAGATACGGTTCCCCCTGAAGCGTAGGATGTAGCCAGTTACCAGTACGGTAAATTTCTCTGGCTACTAAAGCACGAGTTCCTTCATCCCAGTCTCGTAAAGGTACGTTACCTAAACCAATGCTCCAAAGGGTAAGGGCTGCCACAAAAAAGCCGAATAGCCACTGCGCCTCTGTGAACGTGTGATCTGAGGTGACAGCAAATTTCCTCATATACGTTAAAATTACAACTTTCCTGTTTGTACCTGATCAAGCTACCTACTAAGCGAAAGTATCAGGCTTTTTCCAGTCCTCTTTAATTAACTAGCAATCAAGTCAATACCTATTAACAATCTTATCTCCTGCTAAAGGTATATCTAGAGGGATTGGCTCAAGGAAAATCTCAAGTCACGGGTGCATAGCTACTAATTTTAAGGAAATTAATCTACTCAGGAGATTGATAGCAGTGTTAGTAACTAGAGCAAAACCTATAAATATTATTGCCTTTGCCGTAATCATTAGCATCGGTTTAATCCTTACTCTGCCAGCGATTGCTTATGGCATCTTTGGGGCACACGACATTCTAGTTCATTTAAATTGGTATAAATATTTTTCAGAGCAGCTTTGGGACGGTGAGCTTTATCCTCGCTGGTTACTCGGAATGAATTCTGGCTTAGGTAGCCCAACTTTTTTTTACTATGCTCCGATTCCCTATTACTTTACAAGTTTATTTTATTTCTTTAAGTTTGGTGAAGTTTCGATTTGGTCACAGCTAGTTTTTTCAGTTGCGTTAGCTCTGATTGCTTCTGGCTTTACAGCTTATCTATGGCTAAAAGATCTGACTAACCACAAAACTGCCTTAATTAGCGCTGTTATCTATATGACATTGCCTTACCATTGGGCGATTGATATTTATTATCGTTTTGCCTTCACTGAGTATTGGACATTTGTCTGGATGCCTTTAATTTTATATTTCAGCAGAAAGATAATTAAGGGTAGTCGATTGGCAGTACCGGGATTTGCTGTTAGTTATGCTCTCCTAGTGATGACGCATCTGCCAACTACACTAATGTTTTCGGCTTTCCCAATTTTCTATATAGCCTTTATGACATCGAAACGGCAGCGGCTCATTGTATTTACAAAAATGATTATTGCCGTCTTGCTAGGAGTTGGGTTAGCAGCAATCTATCTATTACCAGCAATGACGATGCAGGAGTATGCATCTCTTAAGGAAATTGCAACGCGACCTTTCTTTTATTATGAGAACAATTTTCTCTTAGAGTTTAATCGACTACTTGATAGAAGTAGAAACTTTGTTGTCTTTAGAGTCTATTTAAGTATTCTACTTGTACTTATGGCAGGAGTTTTTTATTGCGCTTTCCAAATTGCTCGTAAAAGTATAAAAAAAGCAGTTAGGCGCGAGAGTACTTACTGGCTGATCGTTGCGATCGCTTCCAGTTTTATGACAATCCCCTTGAGTACTCCAGCCTGGAAACTATTACCGCTACTTCAAAAAGTACAATTTGCTTGGCGTTTTCATGTTGTGTTAACTGTGGCAACAACGGCTTTAATCGCAACAGCAATTTACTCAGTTAACCAGATAGGGAGAAGGTTTCCTAAAAAAACATCAACAATGGGTGGATTACTACTCATCACGACCTTATTCAGCGGCTTTATTATTACTTATATAAATATTGGTATACCGAATTTTCAAGTTGAACAAGAGTTTTTGCTGAGGGTAGATGCCCCAGAATATCGACCAGCATGGGTGTCAAAAGAGGTATTTGAGCAGTATGTTATTAGTCAAGTTTGGAAAGATTCTCCAAAGGCAGAAGTGACTACCGGACAAGGCAGCTTATCCATTCAGCAATGGCTGCCAAGAAAGATTCTTTTACAAACTAATGCCACAACAGATGTAGAACTAACGCTTAAGCAGTTTTACTATCCAGGTTGGACAGCGAGAATTGATGGAACCAATCAGCTACCACTCACACCTTCCCAGCCAGAAGGGTTAGTGCGCCTCAAGGTGCCTCGTGGTCAACATCAGGTAAGGGTAACACTAGAGGCAGGTGTGGAGGAACGTCTTGGTCAAGTAATTAGTGCAGTTTGTGTAGTGCTTGTGCTGCTGCTGATTTCTGGATTTTGTCAGGTTAATCGGTCTGTTGGCAGCTAAACTCAACTTGAGGCTTTTATAGCAGAAAGCTGTCAGCTATCAGGCATCAGCTTTTTTTCTGACTCCAATGTTGTTTCACAGCTTTTAGCTGTACCTCATTTAACCGAGAACTACTATAAGTGTAAAGCTTCAGAAACTCAGCCAACTCCTGTGTTCTAACGGATGAAGCAACTCCTCTAAAATCCGCCTCCCTATCCCAATCCTTCGTTAAATTAAATGCATAATCATTCAAAACAAAGTTGGCAGTTAACCTCTGCCATCTACATCTTTGTAGTAGTTGCTTCTCTACTTGCCTATGGCTATCAGTTTCCCTCAGAAAATAATTATGTTGAATTTCCTCCTATCCTCTCTCTCTTGAATCCTGAATTATATAAAAATGACTTTTATGTTCAAGAGATGATTAAGTTTAATCCTAGGTACTACTATAATCACCTAATATATTTCAGCATAAAATTAGGTTTAAATACGCCTACCAGTTATTTCTTATATTATAGTTTAGCTTTTTCTTCTGTTGTTCTCGGTTTATATACTCTTGGTAAACGTTTTGGTCAGTCCAAGTTAGCATCTGCTGTACTGGCTTTCTTAGGTTTATGTGCTGCTAATGGAACAATCGGCTTCGTCGATCTTTTTAGACCCGAACCTATCCCTGCTATTTTTGCAATGGGTTTTTCGATTTGGGGGATTTACTTTTGCATTTGTCAAAGATGGATTTTCGGATATTTATTTTTCGGGTTTGCTTGTCTGCTTCAGTTTTTGGTAGGTGTTCTGCCAGGGGGACTGATGGCTTCCTTGCTGATTCTTGATGCTAAAAAAAAGAATAATTTATCGATTCTTGTGTTACCGTTTCTCCTTTTAGGAATCCTGGCAAGTCTAGTCTACGTGCCAATGATGCTTACTGGTGATTCTAGTACTGGAACAATTACTAATGCTGAGTTTGTCTACATTTATGGAGAAATCCGCCATCCTCATCACATTATTTTCTCTACATTTGGTTTAAGGTCTTGGCTAAATTTCATTCTGTTCATGGTTGGTGGCTTACTGTGTATCCAAAATGCAGAGTCGCTACGATCAGAGGACAAAACTAGGCTTTCCCTTGTCATTGCTACATCAGCTTTTGCCCTCTTGTTGGGTTACATTTTTGTAGAAGTATATCCTTTGGCATTCATTGCAAAATTACAGCTAGCGAGAACAACTCCCTTTGCTCAATTGATGGTTCTCATTGCTATTAGTGTTCTGGTAGATGAACAGTACAGACGTGGAAATATTGCTTTAAGTTTACTATTACTAATCACACCGCTTACAAAAGATGGAGGTATAGTTTTATTTATCTTAGCTGGCAGTTTATGCGCTTTCAAAGCTACTCATAATTTACAGATATTGCGCTCTCGATTTGTAACCTTGGCTACAGTAGTAGTCTTACCATTATTATTGATAAACCACTCAGTTTCAGAGTCAGGGGTAGCTATAGCTGATGATGTAAACGAACAGTTTCTTCTCTTTTTGATTCTGGCTTTTCCTTTTTTTGTAGAAAAGATTTCCCAAGCTGCTCCTAAAAGTAAGGTAATCATCATCCATACACTGGCTTTCTGCTCTTGCCTAATCTTGTCTTTAGGATTGTTGAATGTTCTGCCAGAAAAGCTCTCAAATGTGTTTAACAAAAGATTAGCTACCTACCAGATTTCAACAGATGAGGTGACAACATTAGCTTTACGATTCAAACAGTTAAGTAGTAAAGATGCCCTGATCTTAGTTCCGCCATCAAGCGATCAGTTTAGGTTTTATTCTGAAAGAGCCGTTGTCTTTGACTTTAGGAGCTTTCCCTATACAGTGCAGGGAATTCAAGAGTGGACAAACCGTTTGCAAGCTATCTTAGGTTCAGTCAATGCTTCTGTAAGTAACTCAGATTTACTATTTCGCCAACGTAGTAGTTCAGAATTAGTAGATGTCGCTCACCGATTTGAGGCAAACTATATTCTCACTCAAATTGACTGGCACCCAGATATTAAAGGGTTAGTAATAGATAAAGAGGGCAAGTGGTTCCTTTACAAGCTCAGCAAGGATAAGGGCTAAAATGCTTTGTTTTTATGTACGCTTCAGCCTCTAGATTTTAAATGAATACGTTTTTGTTAATCTTTCCAACCTACGGCTTCAGAAATTTTAGTCAATCCCTTCTCTTCCAGCTTATGCACTAACCCTTCTAAGATTCGCCTTACCATCCACGGCCCCTCGTAAATCCAACCCGTGTAAACCTGAATCAGACTTGCCCCGGACGTAATCTTCTCCCAGGCATCCTCAGCGGTGAAGATACCTCCTACCCCGATAATCGGTAGTTGACCTTGAGTTTGTTGGTGGATGAAGCGAATCACTTCTGTAGAACGTTGACGTAGTGGTGCGCCACTAATGCCGCCAGCTTCTTCCGTTACGGATTTACCTGTTGCCTCGATTCGCTGAGTTTTGAGCATATCGCGGCGGATTGTTGTGTTAGTCGCAATAATTCCTGAGAGTTGGTAGTTTTTAGCGAGGTTAAGGACATCCGCGATCGCATCCTCTTCTAAATCTGGGGCAATCTTTACCAGAATTGGCTTGAGTCCTTGATTTTCCTGTTGCAGAGCATCGACAATCTGACTTAGTTGAGTAGCATCCTGAAGCGATCGCAATCCCGGTGTATTCGGAGAACTCACATTAACCACAAAGTAATCGCCTAAATCCTTCAACAAGCGAAAACTTCCCAGATAGTCAGCCGCCGCATCTTCGAGTGGTGTTACTTTAGATTTACCAAGATTGATGCCAAGCGGCACCGATCGCGGATATCCTAAGCGTTGCCCTAACCGGGTTGCCAGAGCCTCAGCACCTTGATTATTAAATCCCATCCGGTTCAATGCCGCGTTGTCGGCACTCAAGCGAAAGAGACGGGGACGGGGATTTCCTAGCTGCGCCTGAAACGTTACTGTACCAAGTTCCGCAAAGCCAAAGCCGAAAGCGCCCCAAACCCCAGCCGCTACCCCATCCTTATCAAATCCAGCCGCTAAGCCGAGAGGATTGGGAAATTTTAGCCCCCAAAGCGTTTGCTCCATTTCTGGAGAACGAAGGGAATAATTATGCTGTAACTGAGCTTGAACCCACTGAGTTAGAGGACGCTCACTCGTGCGTTCTAGCCAACCTAACGCCTGTAAAGTCCGTTGATGCAACCACTCTGGATCAGCTTTTAGGGCAGAAAATAAAATCGGACGAATACCAGCTTGATAAATATCCATGTAAACAAAGTTATGAGTATAAGTAGGGAGCAGCGTTTAAACAGACTTGCTATCCCACTCATAACTCATAATTCTCCCGCGTGAAGGGTTTTGATAATCATGGGGCAGCAACACCTACAACCGGACAACGAAAATCAACTCGTTGCCCTTGGACGAATCCTTCAAACATTAAGGGAAGAGGAGAATGCTGAAGTTCTCATTGAAACCACCCTCGATTACCTCACCAACGAGTTCGACTACCGCTTGATTTGGATTGGTCTTTATGACCGCTTGGATCATCGATTAGTTGGTAAAGGGGGCATCACCCCAACAGGTGACATAACGTTTCTCAAGCAACGGTTTAACCTCAGTTCCGGCGACTTATTAGAGCAGGTAGTGATCGAGCAACGAGCTGTGGGGGTTCCAGATTTGCAGCAAGAACTCCGTGCTGGAGACTGGCGGCGGGCAGCTCAAGAATTTGGGATTCAAGGCACAATAGTCTTCCCATTGCGCTACAAAGACCGCTGTTTTGGTGTAGTGTTGTTGGGTTCTGATCAGTGGGGTTTCTCGCCTCGTCCTGCTGAAAAAGCCCAGCTATCGCTGGTACTGGGAGGATTAGCTGCTGCTCTATACCAGATCGAAGCCGATTGGCAGCGTACCGCCACTAAGCGTCCTGACCAGCACCTCTTCCAGGTACTCGACGAACTCCTGGAACTTCCCTCACTAACACTGCGCCTAGAGGCAGTGGTGAGGATGACCCAGGAATTTGTTGCACCGACACGCACCAATCTTTACTGGTATTCTCCAGAACGGCGGTACTTCTGGCACCGGATGGGTAATCGGCAGTCACTCGCTCGTTTGGCAGAATCCAGAACAACAACGGCAGGTTTAAAGGTAGCCGAAGCGAACGACTTCTATCAAGCGCTGGCTGCGGGTCAAATGGTTGCTATTGGCGCAGGGAGAAGCCTGCTAAAACCTGAAAGTATAGAACGTTTATTGGCACGGCTGCGAACTCGCTCCCTGCTAGCGGCACCCATTCAAGCGAATGGAGAATTACTAGGCTTTCTCGCCGTGGAAGATAGTGAACCCCGCATCTGGGAGCAGGGGGAAACAAGCTATGTTCGTGCTACGGCTCAGTTAATCGCACTAGTACAAGGAAATGAGGAACTCGAAGCCACACTTGAGCAAGCTCAAAAGGATACTCACTTTACAGCAGAGATTGCTCAAGCGATCGCTAGTAGCCACGATACCCCAACAGCGCTCAAAGAGTATGCTGATTTACTTTGCGATCGCCTTGATGCCGAACGTTTTTTAGTGCTACAAGAAAACGCCTTGGGCGAGTTTACCCTCGTTTTCGGCACACAACCCCCGAACCGCCGTTCCCTTACTACTTCCCTCGCACCTCTCTCAGCAGAAGACCGTCAGCTTTTCAAAGGTAGTGACGCGATCGCACTTGAAGACCTAGATTTAGAGTGGCGGCTAACTCCCTGGCGTAAAGTCTTAATCCAATTAGGTGTACGCTCAGCCTTGTTGATCTCTTTTGGACAATCAAACCTGAGTTCTCAACCCTTAAAAATAGACAACTCTAACCAAGAAGGACAAACAGAAGGTTTACTTCTACTTCTCCTCGGTCATAGTACCCCCCGTACCTGGAACCACACCCAACGGGAATTGTTAAGCATTGCCGTGCAACAAATGAGTTTACTGTTCACGGTAGATCAGCTACAGGAAAACGCCAGATTGTCGCTGCTTGCTCACCAAACCCTACAAGCTGGACTTTCTACTCTCCAAGAAGCGCCCCTAGACCTACCTCTCTTTGACCACACTTGGGTACAGTCTTTGGCGACACTGATGGAATGTCCTCTGGCAGTGCTACTCTCTTGGACACCTGAAAGTACTTCAGCAAGTGTTGCTGCTGTTGTTGCTGAGCCACGCTTTGCCTTCCCACCCGATTTAGCTATCCCGGTTGCCAGCAACAGCTTGATTCAAGAAGTCTTAGCAACTAATGGCTTCCTCTGCCGTCCACTCACTGCCTTGGATGCTTCTACTCGTAAGTGGTTGAGTAGTCCTGGTATTGGTCAGGTACTAGCGATCGCGCTCCATACAGGAGTAAAACCAACTACAGGAATTTTGCTCCTTGCCGATCACGAGAAACGTCAGTGGCCCTGGCATCTGCTGCCGCCTCTCGAAACTCTGACGACTCAGTTTACCTGGTTGCGCCGCTACCGACACCGCCTCAGCCTCCATGCTCAAGATAGCGGAAACCTGCAAATCCTCAATTGGTATAAACATCGTTGCTTAGAAGCGCTTTATCACTCAGTCGTACAAAGTGTTAGAACCCTATTGGTGGAACCAGGGACATCACTACCTAATACGCAAGATTTTAATCAAGACACTTTGGGAGATTTCGGTGAAATAAATGCCACACCTACCCTAGATAGTGGTCAACCACTGCGATCAATCAGCCGCCAGCCTCTACTGCATCAGTTGGAACAGACGCTTACCCTACTGACACCAGTACTGAAGAAGGAACAGTGGCAACTACAAGTAAATCTACGTCCAGTGCCTCTAAGCCATTTGTTGAAGCGATCGCTTCGTTGTGTTGAACCCCTATATCATCAACGCCAGATTATGCGAAAAATCCATAACCTGGGCAACCAGAGCATTTATTGCGACCCTCTAAAACTTGAATGTATCCTTTTTGAACTTCTAATCACAGCCTGCTTCCATGCCCCACCTGGTAGTTGGATTAACCTCTGGTGCAACCCAACACCTCCCAACTCATCTCCAGCTTTACTGGAATTGTTGATTACCGAAAGCGGCTTGCTTGAGGACTGTTTAAAGACTCTCGCGGCTTCACCTTTAGCGCCATCGACGCTGAACCTGAAGATTTGCCGCGATATCCTTAGTGCTTGGGGAGGCGACCTTCAGTTCTATCCACTAAAAGGCGATCGCTTTTCTAGCCGCTTGCTTCTACCTCTCCCAAAGTAAGAATTCTACCAACGTTACTCCTTTACCTGTAATCGAATGGCACTCTCGTTAAGGGAGATGAGGGAGTAATTTCTGCTCTACCTTCCCCACCTTCCAGCCTTTATGAAAATAGTGTAAACTTCTGTTAAGACAGTAAAGGAGTACGCAACAGTGGCAACCCAAATCGGATTTGGTAAGGTTCAACCGCAGAAGCAGACAGCCAAGAAAAATAAGGCAAAACGAACAGCGGCAGCCTCACAGTACAACGAGATGAAAAAGTCGGGGTTGCCAGAATTCAATATTTATGTACGCATCAAGGGACAAAAAAACTGGTTTCCTGCCGGTTCAATGACCGTGAATCGTAGCAGTCAAATTGACCAAGCTGTGTTTCAGCAAGAGGAAGAGTTACTCAAAGGTATTTTCCGCCTCTTCCCCAAGCTGCGTAAGCACCAAGCTGAATTGGAGTATGGTCATCGCCTCAAGGACTTCAACGATGAGCCAATTGTCGTAGCCACTCGTCCGCAAGCGACAGTTGGGAACTTGATTCAAACCACAGTGGCTAGTGTAAAAGACCGCTTTTCTTCTGTATTCAAGCGTGCTTAGAGCGTCAAACCGAATACTTCAATGGGGTTAGCGTAACTGCATAGTTACGGTTAACCCCTTAGCAACTTATAGAAAACTTCCCGATAATAAATAGCAGTGGTCTACTTGTATTGCCAGTAACGCTAATGCAAAGGAAGCTGTGCAAGCCTAAAGCTTTACTAACGCGATTGGTTACACAACTTAAGTGTTCCTAACGATGATTCCGAAGTACAGGGATCACTGCCAAGTGGCAAAATAGACCATTTAATTAAAGAAAAGCCTTTAATCTGAGCCTCGGCAACAAACGACTGATTATGATTGCAAACGCGACTGCTACTGATAACCCTTTGTTAATCAGCAAGGGGCTACCTCCATTTGAAGCCATTAAGCCAGAGCACGTAGTGCCTGCGATGACGCAACTACTGGCTGAACTGGATGAAGAACTTGCCAAATTAGAAGCGAAAGTAACGCCGACTTGGGACGGTTTAGTTGAACCTCTCGATCGCTTAGGAGAGCGTCTAACTTGGACTTGGGGAGTGATAAGCCATTTAATGGGTGTAAAAAATAGCCCAGAACTCCGCGAGGCTTACGAAACGGTGCAGCCCAAAGTCGTACAGTTTTCTAACAAACTCAACCAAAGCCAACCTCTTTACAAAGCGTTCAAAGCCTTGCGTGAAGGCGATGACTGGAGCAGTTTGGAGCCAGCGCAAAAGCGAATTGTCGAAGCGGCAATTCGAGATGCTGAGCTTTCCGGTGTTGGGTTAGAGGGGGAGAAACGCGATAGCGAAGCGATTTCGGAGAAAGATCGCTTTAATGCGATTCAACTCGAACTTGCAGAGCTTTCTACCAAATTCTCCAACAATGTGCTTGATGCCACTAAAGCATTTAGCATGACCCTAACTAGCAAAGATGAGGTGGATGGTTTACCACCTAGCTTAACGAGTCTGGCAGCTCAAGCCGCTCGTGAGGCTGGCGAGGAAAATGCGACGGCGGAAAATGGGCCTTGGCGGATTACCCTGGACTACCCCAGCTATGTTCCCTTCATGCAGCACAGCACTCGTCGTGACTTGCGAGAAAAGCTCTACAAAGCCTTTGTCAGCCGTGCTTCTACAGGTGAATTAGATAACACTTCACTAATTGAGCGGATTTTAGAACTGCGTAAAGAAAAAGCAGCGCTATTGGGTTATGAGAGTTTTGCCGAATTGAGCCTAGCCAGTAAAATGGCTCCTAACGTTGAGGCAGTGGAGGGACTGCTGGAGGAACTGCGTCGTGCGAGTTATGAGGCTGCTGTTAAAGATTTAGAAGAGTTAAAAGCTTTTGCGGCTGCTAAAGGGGCTGAGGAAGCCAACGACTTAAAACACTGGGATATCAGCTTTTGGGCAGAACGCCAACAGGAAGAAAAGTTTGCCTTTAGTGCAGAGGAATTGCGTCCCTACTTCCCCTTGCCTCAGGTGCTGGATGGGTTATTTAGCCTGGTGAAGCGGCTCTTTGGTGTTACCGTTACAGCAGCAGATGGTACTGCCCCTGTGTGGCACGAAGATGTCCGTTATTTTCAAATTGCCGATGAGACAGGCACCCCAATTGCTAACTTCTACTTAGATCCCTATAGCCGTCCTGCTGAAAAGCGCGGTGGTGCTTGGATGGATGATTGTATTGGTCGTGCCAAAATTTATGAAAATGGCACATCCACTACACGCTTACCTGTAGCGTACTTGGTGTGCAACCAAACTCCTCCCGTTGATGATAAGCCTAGCCTGATGACCTTTAATGAAGTGGAGACGCTGTTCCACGAATTTGGTCATGGCTTACAGCACATGCTGACGAAGGTGGATTATGCAGGGGCATCCGGCATCAACAATGTGGAGTGGGATGCGGTGGAACTGCCTAGCCAGTTTATGGAAAACTGGTGCTATGACCGTCCTACACTTATGGGGATGGCGAAGCATTATGAAACAGGTGAGCCTTTGCCAGAGCATTATTACCAAAAGCTGTTGGCAGCACGTCATTACATGAGTGGTAGCGCAATGTTGCGGCAGTTGCACTTTAGCCGTATTGATTTGGAATTGCACCATCGTTATCTGCCAGGTGGCAATGAAACGGCGGTTGATGTGCGTAAGCGCATTGCTAAAACTACAACGATTTTGCCACCCCTGCCAGAAGACAACTTCCTGTGCGCGTTTGGGCATATCTTTGCAGGAGGCTATGCAGCGGGTTATTACAGCTATAAATGGGCGGAAGTCCTCAGCGCTGATGCCTTTGCTGCCTTTGAAGATGCTGGCTTAGACAACGAAGAAGCGATCGCCACTACAGGCAAGCGCTATCGTGATACAGTCCTTGCTCTTGGTGGAAGCTTGCCTCCAATGGAAGTCTTCAAGGCATTCCGGGGACGGGAACCGAGTACTGAGCCTTTACTCAAACACAGTGGACTTGTCACTGCGTCTTAGCATCTCACCTCGCCTATTTAACTAATCGGTTTTAGGAGAAGGGGAAGGGTGAAAGGTAAAAAGGAAAAACCTTTCCCCTTTCCCTAAAACCTTTTTCTCATCAGGGTATATTGCTTTCTTCCCGAATTATCTAGCTGCTGTTTTGCCATTAGTGGCTACACCCACCAGTTCTGGGCTTTCTGCACTTGTTGCTGTTGAAGAGTTCTGACGCCGATCTTCGAGTGCATTGCCAATTAACTTCAAGAGTATCCAAGAAACTGAGCGTTCTTCTTCCTCCGCCCACTCTTCAAGCTCTTTTTTCCACTCTGGGGGAATGTAGGTTGTCACACCAGCCAGTGAAGTTTTACCGCCCATGCGAGTTTCTATAGTGTATTTCCTTCACATATAGTAACGCCTTGCCTTATGGTTTTGCACGAGATGCTAAGCCATGCTACCTTAGCATAACCTAGCAATGGTAAAATCAATGAATCTTCTCAGCGAACTCCTTTCCCAGTCCCCTCAACCTGCCCCTGCCAAAAAGCAACGCCGTGGCATCGAAATCAAGTCAGAACGAGAAATTGCAATTATGCGTCAGGCAGGACAGATTGTTGCAACAGTCCTGAAAGAAATTTCCGAGCAAGTCTTGCCAGGGATGACGACAGGTGAGTTGGATGCTTATGCCGAGAAGCGTATTCGGGAGATGGGTGGAGTTCCTAGCCTCAAGGGATATCAAGGATTTCCTGCTACTCTCTGTACCAGTATTAATAACGAGGCTGTACATGGCATTCCCAGTCCCACGCGAGTCATTGAGTCGGGTGATGTTCTGAAGGTGGATACCTGTGCTTACTATCAAGGGTTTCACGGTGACTCTTGCATTGCGATCGCAGTTGGTGAGGTTTCTCCGGAAGCCGCAAAATTAATTCGTGTAACTGAGGAAGCGCTTTATATTGGTATCGAGCAAGTCAAAGCCGGAAATTATCTCATGGATATTGCTGGTGCAGTGCAAGACCATGTAGAAGCGAATGGCTTTAGCATCATAGAAGATTTAACAGGTCACGGTGTGGGACGGAACATACACGAAGACCCTTCTGTATTCTTTTTCCGTACCCGCCAGATGCCAAATGTGAAGCTTCGAGCGGGAATGACAATAACAATTGAACCGATTGTGAGTGCAGGTTCCAAGCACACGGAATTGTTACCCGATGGCTGGACGATAGTAACTGTCGATAATTCCCTAGCGGCTCAGTTTGAGCATACGGTACTCGTGACTCAAGAGGGTTGCGAAATTTTGAGCGATCGCATGAAGGTCTAGTTTAGTGCATCCCATTTTTTTGCTCCAGCAAGGGTGATTGTAATACCGGAGTTAGGGGTTCTCCTGGGGAGTACGAGACACTACTCGCGTTCGCGCAGTGCCGGAGGTGATTGAAGAGAAAGCCTATAGAATCTGTTAGTTACTCCCATTCCGGCATAAGACTCTGTAATTAAAACCTAGCACTGATAGGCATTTCAGCTATTATCGATACCTAATCTTATAGTGGGAAGGGAGTAATAGGGTAGGCATCATTCACCCAAACCCTATTGTGTAAGAGGTAAGAGGTCAATATGGTAAAGACACCCGCCAGTCCAGAAACCGACACCCTATCGATTGAGTTGCCTAAGACAATTGGGCTGTACGTTACCCAGGAACAGTTTGCCGCTTTGGCAGCAGCAAACCGAGACTTAGAACTGGAAAGAACCGCACAAGGAGAGTTAATAGTGAACCCACCAACAGGCTGGGAAACTGGAGAGCGCAATTGCAGTGTTACTGGAGAGTTGTATTTGTGGTGGCGTAATGCGGGTGAACCGGGTAAAGTCTTTGACTCCTCGACGGGCTTCATTTTACCCAATGGTGCGACTCGCGCCCCTGATGCCTCTTGGGTGAGTGGAGAACGTTGGCAGGCGCTTACTCCAGAACAAAAAGGAACGTTTGCTAATATCTGCCCGGATTTTGTGGTTGAGTTACGCTCTAGCTCAGATAGCCTTAAGTCCCTGCAAGATAAAATGAGGGAGTATATCGACAATGGCGCGAAACTTGGCTGGTTAATCGCTCCGCAGCAGCGACGGGTGGAAATTTATCGACCGGGTAAGGATGTGAACGTGTTGGAGAATCCTGCTGAATTGTCCGCAGAGGAGGTGTTACCGGGTTTTGTGTTAAATTTGCGTCGGGTGTGGAATTGAAAATGGGGTTGTGTCGTGATGAGAACCCTACTCCTGGCTTCAGCCAAATGGAAATGGTACGTTACACTTTTTTGCAGTTGAGGGATGTTGATGTTAAGTGGAATGTCACTGACTTAATGAATGAATTCAACCTCTGCTACCTCTCGATCAACCCTTGTGCAGGGGGTTTGGGGGAGGCACTCCGTCCCCCAATGGGGGGTTTGGGGGGAAGCCCCCCAAGCAGGGTTTTTCTACGAACGATTACTTTTCGCTTAAGTCAGTGACATTCATGTTAAGTGCGATCGCTTTTGACATCAAGCTCTTGTTGTATCTTCGACTTGGTTTCCACTTGCAACAACTTCTCAAGTTTTTGTTTAACCATGCCAACCGAATCCTTGAGTTCCTCTTTAAGCCTTTGACTAAAGCTCTTAAACGTTCTTCCTGAGTCTCTAATTTCTTGTTGAACGGTTACGCTCAAGATTTCTATTTCTTTTTGAATGACTTCAACAGAAGAACTCACTCGCTGCTGAAGCAACTCAGCCGCACTTTTACGGTCAGTGTTGGTAAGTAATTCCTGACGAATTGCTTGCGTGATGTTGTTAAATTCTTGCTGAACGGCTTGGATAGAAACATCAAACTGTTGTCGAATCGCTAGACTAGACTTGTTTGTACTGGCTTCATAGTCCTCATCATCTTGTTGAGCGATTTGATTTAACTCTTCCACTTCCTTTTGCACCGTTCTTCGGTAACTTCTGATAGATTGGTAAAGTTCCCGTACCCAATAAAATGATTCAATTTTGACTTGTTTAATCACAGTATCAGGTTTCTCTAAGACTAAATTGTTATGCTGACCTAAGAAGTCCGGGGTTTTAATCGTTGGATTGTAAACTTGAAAAATAGTGCCTGGTAAAAACTTATCTCCCAGTACATAAGGAACAAAGTCAACTGGATTTATATAGTGAAAAATTGCTACTTCTCCCTGATACTTTTCAAATTCTTGGGATGAGATACCTATAGAATTGAAAGTAATGAGCGAATCAACATACTCTGGAACTTCTACAGCCAGTTGTTGTGCGACTTTTCCACCTAAACTCTGACCTACTACATCAGGCTTTGTTCCTTTACTTACCTGATTCCGCAACCATTCGATTACTCCAATTTTTATAGCCGATTGGAAATGACTGTCCGACTGAGTCATTACCACATCTGAAATATCCTGATAGGGAAAAAATTCTCTAGGAAAGTCTTCCAGCCTTCCCCAGTTACCAAATCCTCGAATTACCAAAACGGGAGGACTTTTTCCGCTTGCTGATACTAAACCAAGCGCATAAAAGCCTGAATCCTTATCCTGAAAAATCTCTTCAACTTGGTACTCTCCTAAGAGAATTTCACCTGGATAATGTTTATTACTGTAGACGGAATAATTCTTGCCAGGTTTGGCGAGCTTTTCATAAAGCTTATCACGCTGATATCTGGCTGTTTGCTGATTTAGACTAGACAGTGACATCCTCCCAGACCAATAAAGAATTAGGACTCGCTAGAAGGCGTACCCCCATTGGGATGCACCCAAAGGTCTTGCATTATAGCAAGTGGGGTACAAGCCTCACTTGAGAAAGTCTCAATCCTCAGTTCCTAGTTCTCAATTGACTTAAGGACTTTATTGTCTACTTAAGGCAATTTCCACCTAAGAACTTTATTGTTGGTGTACACCCCAACTGCTATACCCCTCACCGTAAACGCCCCGATCGCAAAATACTAACAATCAACCAAAGGCCCAAAAAACTAGCGGCGGCGAATAGAACATTACTAATAAGAGACAGTTGACTTGTCTGCGCGTTCGTGGAAATAATTGCCGCTCCAATAATCAACGAGCCAACTACAACACTAAAGGAGAGTCGGTTAGCCGAATCATCCATACTGCGTCGTAAGGGATCGAGGTCTGGTATTGTTAGATTCCACCTTAACGTTTCTGAAGTCACCCGGTCTAACAGCAACTCTAACTGACGTGGAGTTTGCAAAGAGAGGCTCTTGATGTCAAGGGCGGTTCTTAGAGCAGTTTGCAAAGGATTATCTCCCAGTAGCTGACGCCGAAACAAATCGGTCATCAGCGGCTTAATTTGGTCTAAGAGGTTAATCTCTGGGTCAAAACTCCGGGCGACACCTTCCAAGTTGGCTAGCGTTTTTGCATATAAACCCATGTTGCTGGGCAAGCGGATTTTATTGTTACGGGCGATTTGTAGCACCTCATAAAATACCTGGCTAAAGTTGATTTGCGACAGGCTGATGTTGTAATACTTTCGTAACATGCGATCGTAGTCATTTGTCAGCCCTGACAAACTTACAGGCTGACCCGACTCTGCCAACTCTACAGTTAGCTGAGCGCATCGCTGGGCATCTAAATCTACAATCGCCAGTAACATCTCCGTCAAAATCTGCTGCGTGCGCGGGTCCAAGCGACCGACCATCCCACAGTCTAAAAGTGCAAGACGACCATCACTCAGATAAAACAAATTGCCCGGATGGGGGTCAGCATGGAAAAAGCCGTCGATGTACAACTGCTGCAAGAAAGCACGAAATAAAAGCTTAGTGATTTCTTTGCGCTGAGTATCAGCATCCTTCCCATCCCGCATCGCAGGTAAACTCGCCAAGAGGAGTGGCACACCGTCTAGCCACTCCATCACCATGAGCTTTTTGGTGGTCAAATCCCAATAAATCTCTGGCACCACCAACTGCTTTGGGTCAAACCAACGGCTGGTTGATAAGTTGCGGCGTAGCTGGTCGGTGAAGCTAGCTTCTTGATTGAAATCTAGTTCTGCTTGTAGGGCAGTGACAAACTCCTCCGCTAGCCCCACGGTGTCATAATCTTGCCCAAAAGTAGTGCGAGAGACCAACTCCGCCAGACTCCGAATCAGAGCAATATCCTGAGCAACTATCGCCTCAATGCCGGGACGCTGCACCTTTAGAGCGACTTCCTGACCACTCTTTAAGGTTGCCCGGTGAGTTTGGGCAATCGAACCCGCAGCAACCGCTTGAGGATTGATGGCGGCAAACGCTTCTTCCAAGGGCTGTTTTAGCTGTTGCCGAATCAGGATTTCTACTTGACTCCACGGCACTGGTGGCACATTGGCTTGCAAGTCGGTTAGGGCTTCAACATATTCCCCTGGTAATAAGTCAGGACGGGTACTGAGCAACTGTCCTAGTTTGACGTAGACTGGCCCTAGATCGACCAGGATGTTACGGAGGACAGCAGGAGGTGGCAGATTTGGTTCGTCAGTCTTGCTCCCCGTCAGAAGTCCTCGCATATAATCCCAGCCGTTGCGGAAGACGACTTCAAGAATTTCGCGTTGCCGGGAACTGGTTTGAGTTAAAGCAAACATACTTCGGAGATAAGAAGGTAAAACGTAAGACGTAAAAAGTAAAGGCAAAAAGCAGAAATATTTTCGCCTTTAGACCGTTGCGAGGAGCCAGCTAATTGGCGCTGTCACTGAATGTTCTAACGCTAAACCGTAGTACCTGCCAATGTACCTGGGGTAGAAGATTATGCGGCTGAGTTTCTCTTTAATAGGCGGCTAAGCAAGTCCAAAGTGAAAAAGAGAAAAGAAAAAACAAGAGTGCAGCGTTTCTACATACCACACTCTTTAGCAACCTGATATTGTTGGGTTGACCTTCTACAACAAGTCTTTTAGCGTTGAGTCTTCTTGGAGCATTTTGACGACTTGTTTAATCTCTTGGGTTCGGTCTTTTTTCACAATCAAGGTGACGTTGCGATCGCGTACCACCACAACATCCTCTAACCCAATCGTGACAATCACCTCATCCTCACCTGTGGCGTAAAGAATCGCGCCTTGAGTATCTAGCCCGACATGACGAGCTAGTTCCACATTTTTTGCATCCCCTTTGAGTAAACGTTCAATCGCATTCCAGTCACCCAAATCATCCCAACCAAATGACGCAGGAAGAACATAAGCAAGTTGCGTCTTCTCCATCAAGGCGTAGTCGATACTCTTTTTCGCGAGTTCAGGATAAGCCGCTACACCCTTTTCTTCTAAAGCACCCATGATTTCTGGTGCGTGAGTGCGGAGTTCGTCTAAAACCACCCCAGCCCGGAAAATGAACATCCCACTATTCCAACTGAATCGCCCTGTTGCCAAAAATGATTCAGCCGTCTCACGGTCAGGCTTTTCGGTAAATCGACTGACTTTGTAAACTGGCAACCCACCAAATGTCCCTGTCTGTTCGCCTTGTTCAATGTAGCCGTAACCTGTGGAAGGATAGCCTGGAGTAATCCCCAACGTTACAATCGCTGCCTCAGAGGACGCTAGTTGAGCCGCCGCATTGATCGTTTGTTGAAAAGCGACTTGGTCTTCAATCCAGTGGTCAGCCGGAAAAAAGCCCACCACAGCATCTTCGCCATACGTCCGGGCAATCTCAAGCGTTGCCCAGGCAACGGCTGGTGCTGTATCACGTCCCTCCGGTTCCGCCAGTAAATTTTGCGACTTTAGCTGAGGTAGCTGTTCTTGCACCCCTTGAGCGAGTAGAGCAGACGTTACGACCCACAACTTCTCTGGACTTCCAGCCAATTCACTCAATCGATCAGCCGTTGCCTGTAACAGGCTCTTGCCACTTCCATCCAAACTTAAGAATTGCTTCGGTCTGTGTTTACGGCTCAACGGCCAAAAACGCTCCCCTTTTCCACCAGCAAGAATCACGGGTATGAGGGATTTGTCCATAGCTTGCTTCTGCCTACTTATTTTTCTGCTATATCCTAGCTTTTGGTTGTTGGTTGATTGTTGGTTGTTGTTTGTAATCCACTATGGACATATTGCAAGACATCAAACTGTCCTTCAAGTGACTAATAACCAACAATCTTTTTTCCAGCCACCTTACACTTTTTCCTTCGGTGGTGGCGTGATCCGGAGCTTGCTCAGACCTTGATCGATTTCTCTTAGAAGTTCAAAATCCTCCTCAGGTAGGGAGTTACTTTTACTCTCATCTGCAATAGGTTTCTTCTCAAGAAAGGCAAACGCTTGCCGAAACTGATGTGGGTTTGCCTCAATCGGTGAGTCAAAGTGGCAGGGAACAATTCGTTGAAAATCCCAACTTGCTACCTTGTCAGCCCAGTTGATGGTTTCCTTCGGCGCTCGGTTGAGAATGAGTGTTTGCAGAATTGGTGCAACGAACAGACGCCCACCGCCTCGCAGTGCGTCAAACGATCGCTTCCAATCTTCCTTCCATTTGAAGGGAAACCAGCCGAAATACGCTTTCCTTGTCCGATTTGGAGCTTTGAGGGCATCACGAATCGACTGACCTAGTTCGATCGCCCCGATCGCACTCGGTTGGAAGTAAAACGCAAATAGTGAGATACGCTGCCATCCCTTACGGCGGCTTGCCTCACTATCCTCTACGACATCGAATGCATTGTCCTTTGCGTGGAACAGTAAGGGGTATGGGTCAAGTTGAACAATTGCGGGTGGCTCCTCTGGCACACAAAGCACAGAGTCTGTGACGAGTAGTGTACGCGATCGCTTGTGGAAGAATGCCACTTCCTCAAACCGTCCTGGCCCAAGTTCGATGGGGCCAAGTATCGCATAGTCAAATTCATTAGCAAAAGGGGCTTTTGTACTGTCTTCCGGAAGTACGTGAGTGCGTTTCTTCGGGAAGCCAAGCCAGCTCAAGGGAAGGTTTAGTGGGAAACTCCACTGGTTCGGGGCTACAAAAACCTGTGCATTCGGAAATCGTCTTGCAAAAGGGCCAACGAAGACTTTGTGTTCTATTCCAGAGATTGTTGGCAGGATGATGTACTTGACATCACCGTGCTGTGCTACTAACTCATTGACAAGCCGTATGCACTCTTGCGTTGGTGCAACAGGCGCATAGATGAGAAGCCCCCCCGATTCGAGCTTAATAACCGTCATGCGAATTGGCACGACGACGTAGAGGATGCCCTGAATTTGGTCAAACGTCCAGACTGTATCCTTAACCACTTCTTTGCGAAGTGTCCGCCGGATACCGTAGGGATAGAGCGGTACAGCAAGCCAGAAAGACCATGATAAGTCCCTTGGATGGATGCTCTGTTGTCCCTGTATTTCCTGCGTATTTATCGTGGTTTTCTCCACGCCACGATGCCCTCCCTAATTCCCAACGCTCACACTATTTTGCTCTAATTTCCAAAAGTTGGGGTTTATTTAATAGTTGAAATTTACCTCGTGGAAAGAGGAAACCCAAGGAGTGATCTTTGGAATCCCCGCACCTTTAGGTCGGGGAGGATGTCAAAGACAGCCGCTTCGCAACATATAGAAAAATACCATAGAGTGTAATACTCTCACCCAGCAGTTCTGAAAACTCCTCAACAGCTACCCTCAACTTCTCCACCAAGACAGGAATTAACTCATCCTGCCGAGAAATTTGACTAACTACTGTCTGGACTAACTCATGCTTTAAAAGCTCTGCGCCGAATCCACCCAAAATAAATATTCCCATACCGAGAGCGATAAATGCGATCGCCTTTTGGTGAAAGCGCCAGATTGCAATAAAATCGCGGTAAAACATCACGATTGTTGTTACACCGATGCCGAAATAAAACGGTAGCCAATCTCGATTAGTGGGTGTGTGAAACAGACGATGAAGCTGAAGATGGATTTTAAATACTTCATCAATCGCCCCGTAGATAAATAAGACAGCGACAGTCAACAAAAATAATCGAGACAGACGTGGAGATGAGGGAGGCTGAATTATTAGTAAGCTCAATGCAATCAAGCCAACTAGAAGTAGTTGAAAGGCTTGCAACAAGGATGGAATGGTCATTAATCCATCCATATCAAATAGCGGATAGGCTTTCCCTGTGAAGAATACCCCAGCAAGATAAACCAGTGTGAGTAATACTTCTAGCAAAACCAAAACCAAGAGCAGTGAAGTACCAACCGTTTGAACCGCTCTTGGTTTGAATTTCATGGGTGGAAATAATCGTAAATTTCTTGAGCTAAACGCGAACCGATTCCTGCAACTTCAGCCAACTGTTTTGGAGAGGCTTCTCGAATATAGTCAATCGAGCGAAAATGTGCCAACAGTTGTTTTTGTCGGTGGAAACCTAAGCCAGCAATTTCATCTAAACGAGAACGACGTAGTTTGTCACTTCGTTGTTGACGGTGGAACGTCACGGCAAAACGGTGTGCCTCATCCCGTAGACGCCTTAACAACTGCACTCCCGGTTGCTCGGCTTCAGTTGGTAATGGTAGGGATTCCCCAGGAAGGAAGATTTCCTCACGCTGCTTGGCTAAACTCACAACGCGCAAGTCTTCCATCAAGTTCATATCTTGCAAGACTTCCACAACTGATGATAACTGACCTTTCCCACCGTCAATCATCACTAAATCAGGCCAATCAGAATTTCCGACTCGCTGCAATTGTGGGTCTTCTGCGTACTTACGGAAGCGGCGGCGGATGACTTCGGCAAGACTGGCAAAGTCATCGGAGTGACCCGATCGCACCTCTGGGTTTTTAATCTTGTAGTGGCGATAGTGCTGTTTTGCGGGTGTGCCGTCAACGAAGACGACTTGAGAGGCAACAGCATTAGACCCTTGGATATGAGAAATATCGTAGCCTTCAATCCGGTGCGGTAAGTCGGGTAAGTCCACAATATCGGCTAAATCTTGCATTGCCTGGGTATTGCGATCGGCAAAGCGTTGGGTGCGTTCTAGTTCATAGTTAGCATTGCGCTCGACCATTTCAATGAGTTCGGCTTTGGTTTGCCGTTGGGGAGCAAGTAGGGTAACTTTACGACCTTTGCGATCGCTTAAATATTCCGCCAACATATCCATTTCTGGCAACTCATGCTGTACCAACACCTCAGCCGGAATTTCCACTGAGTCAGCCGCTTGGTAATGCTCCTCTAATACCCGTTGTAAAATTGCGCCGGGAGTCCCTGATTGAGCATCGGCGAAAAATCCCAAACGTCCAACCAAACGACCTGCACGAATCTGGAATAGCTGAATGCAAGCATGTTGGTTATCAGCCGCAAGCGCGATCGCATCTCGCGAGACGGTATCATCGGGTAAAGAAACTTTTTGATCAGCCCCTAAAGACTTAATCCCGGCAATTTGGTCACGAATTCGTGCCGCCGCTTCAAAGTTCAAGGATTCAGCCGCCTGATTCATGTTCTCTGTCAGAACATCAATCAATTCTCCGGTTCGACCTTGGAAGACCATGGCAATCTTTTGGATGGTCTTACGGTATTCTTCTGTTGAAACCAGCTTTTGACACACACCAGGGCAACGTCCCATATCATAGTTCAGGCAAGGACGGTCTTTAAATAACGGTTGTGGACGCTGGCGCATCGGGAAGAGGCGTTTGGCGAGGCGCAGGGTTGTTCGGAGTAAACCTGCATCAACAAAGGGGCCGTAGTATTTGTCTTTCTCCTTTGCGATACGCCGATTGCGGGTGATGAATATTCTGGGATATTCTTCTGACCAGGTAACGAGGACGTAGGGATACTTTTTATCATCCTTGAGCAAGACGTTGAAGTAAGGCTGATGCTGTTTGACCAGATTTGCTTCTAGTGCCAAGGCTTCGGCTTCGGTGTCGGTGACGATGAATTCGATCTCAACGACTTGTCGCACCATCATCGCAATGCGATCGCTTAATTTCTGCGACTCTCGGAAATAGGAACGAACCCTTGAGCGAAGTTTCTTGGACTTGCCGATATAGAGAATGCGATCGCTTGAATCCCGCATTAGATAAACCCCCGGTTCTTGGGGAATCTCTTTGAGGCGTTTTTCTAAGCGGTCTGAATTTTTGACGAGCGTCAGTGTCTTTGCAGAGGTCGTCACGAGGTACTACTTAGATTTTTGGGTCTATCTCTAATGATAGAAAAGGCAGCCTTATTTTGTGGTTGAGCTTCCCAACCGTTCAAGAGGCGGTAAACCGTCACAAGGAGACAGCAGTTGACGCTCTACTACAACTGATTACAAACTCCAAGCTCACAGTAATACATGCTCGTAGTTCAGCATACTATTTGCCTGAAACCGGTCAGTGAAAATATAGCAATCTTAAATGAGATGCAAATCCCTCTCCCTTGTCAGTCTTGTTTAGAAATCAAATAGGACTGCTATACTTGTTATTCCTTAATGAAATAATTCTGCTGTTTTACAGGAAGCTAGGAAGGATTGCGGCTGGATTTGGTGAGGCAATATCTTAATATTTACTTTACAAATCATCTATCAGGACAGGGTAAAGAAATGGAAAAAGCTGAGGAAAGTCATGATCCCTAAATGTTAATGAAGTTTAACTCTGCCTAAGAGCTTAATCCATTTGAATAAGCTAGAAGAATTTATTCTTCCTTCAGATGGTTCTGAAAGTGACAAAATCAGTTAAAAATAAATAGTGAGGAAAGAATTTTCTAACTTCGATAAGGACTTTTCTCTAATTGTCGTTGAATAGGAGTGAGAAGAGTAGCCTCCAGTTTGGGTTTATTCAGTCTTTGCAAAAAGGGTAAACCCTTTGTTACTCCTTCAAATCGAGTTAGTGGATTAAGAGCCACTAGTCAGGGTGTGTTCGTACTACTGCGCTTCTAAGCGCTGGGTCAGCATTTACAATTCTTCTACACAAAAAAGGAGCGGTGCCTTGACTCAATTATCCGTTCGTACCAGACTAGATGTTCCTCAGGAATGGAACCTTTCAGACCTCTACAGAGGCTTTGACGACCCACAACTCAAGCAGGATTTACAAACACTTCAGCAGAAAACCGCAGAATTTCGCCAAAATTACCGAGGTAAAGTCAGCCAACTGGCACCAGAAGCCTTTGCTCGGTGCCTACAACAGCTAGAGGCGATATCCACGAAAGCAGACCATCTCATTGCCTTCCCTAGCCTTGTCTTCTGTAAAGATAGCCGTAACAGTGAGGCGAAGCAATTCCTCAACGACATGAAGGTAGCGCTTACCCGCATTGATAACCAACTGCTGTTCTTTGAGTTGGAATTGCAGAACTTAGGCAGTGTTGAGTTTGACAAATTACTCGCGTCACCGAGTTTAAGCAAATACAATCGCTACCTCAACCGCATTGCTCAGTCTCGCCCTCACATGCTTTCTGAAGAGGTAGAGCAAACCCGGAAGCGTGACAACCTGACAGGACGGCAGGCGTTGATTCAACTGCATTCAGTTCATCTGTGTGAACAGGACTATGAACCTGTCAAAACATCTGATGGCAAGATTGTGAAGACTGAGGCTGAACTGGATGCGCTGCTTTATCACCCAGAAGCCGATGTTCGTTACAACGCTTATCGCTCAGTGCGGCAGGTAATGCAGCAGCACAACACCCTGTATGGCTTTATTCTCAATACAATTGCCCAAGACCACCATTTTGAGAACCAGATGCGGGGTTACCCCTCAACGTTGCAGAAGTATCTCGTGGTGGATGAAGTATCAGAGGGACTATTCCGTGCCATCATGCAAGGCACAAGCGATCGCTTTGGCTTATTCCAACGCTATTACCAGTTGAAGGGAGAAGCAATTGGACAAAACGTTCGGACTTGTGATCTCTACGCACCTTGGACAACGAGTAATGAGCGACTACCGTCGATAGACTATAGAACTGCTGTCGAGACACTACTAGAAACACTCAGACAGTTCGATGTCTTCTATGCCAACCGTGCAGAGGAATTTTTTGCCCACGGTTGGGTTGATGCCAAGGTGCGTGCTGGGAAGCGCCGTGGTGAGTCTGAGTTTCCTACCTACGGGAAGCACAATTACCTATCGCTTTCTTATACAGAAGATTACAAGTCGATGTTTGCTCTGGCGCATGGTGTTGGGCATGGATTACACTTTGCCTTAACAAGCGATCGCCAAACGTATTTCAACAGCAAACCACCAGCGATGTTGGCAGAAGTTGCCTCAAGCTTCAATGAACTGTTGTTGCTGGACTATCTTCTCAAAAAAGCTGGTGATGACAAGCACCTCCGCCAAGTCTTGCTGACACAACAACTAGAACAACAACTCAACCGACTGTTTTGTCAAAGTACGATTAGTCGCTTGGAACTTGCCATCCACGAACACGCCTCCCAAGGCAGTTTTGACCACAACTTTGTTAATGAACAGTGGATGGAGTTTTATCGAGAACTCTGTGGTGGTGTTGTAGAAGTGCTACCAGAACACCAATACGACTGGGCACGGATTAATTCTATTTTCTTCAAGCCGTTCTCTAGCTATCAGCACACAGCTTCCAATATTGTCAGTCTGGCTTGTTACCAAAAATACCAACAAACTGGCAAAGACTTCATTCGCGGCTATCTGGATTTACTTTCATCTGGGGGAAGCCTGGATCAGGTGGATGCGCTGTCTCAGTATGTTGGTGTAGACATTGACGATTACTCCATTATTCATAGTGCGCTGGATTATGTTGAAGGTCTGATCGAGCAGTTACAGGAAACGCTTTAAGGGTGAGAAACAAGGGAGTCACTGGCTCCCTTGCTGCAATTATCTAGCTGAGTTTGACGGTATTGAGACTCCGCGTTGAGCGAAGGGGCTTGGTACGCTCACGAGTCGTAATGTTTTACAATCGCGTACTCACTGATTGAGTTCATCAGACGAAATCATGCCTGTATTCGGCAATACTACTGAAAGGTATTGTTTGAGCGATCGCTTTAGCTCTCAGGGTCAATAGGCAGAACTCGCGCACAGGCGCCACATTTTGGACATACAACTAGAAACTCGTTTGTGAGTGAGTAAATCGTATCGCCAGGGTCATTAAATCTAGTATTAAAATCTATTAGTGCAGTCACATAAAGAATTATATCAAGTTTAATCTTTGCGCCTACTTACCCTGGTTTCCTGTCCATGTTGATGTTAGTTTTCTATATCGGTGATGACCGCTATGCCCTTGCTGCTAGACAGGTTGTAGAAGTCATTTCTTTAGTAGAGTTAAAAAAATTAGCACGATCGCCTAAATATCTTGCTGGCTTACTGAACTATCGGGGCAAAATTATACCAGTAATTGATTTATGTCAATTACTTTCAGGAAGTTCATATCAACCTTATTTAAGTACCCGAATCATCATAGTTAACTACGCATTTCATGAAGAGAAATTATTCCTGTTAGGAGTGATTGCTGAACGGGTGACGGAAACCTTAGATCTGCAAGAAACGGATTTAATTGAGCCAGATATTAAAACTAGTACAGGCGCTTATCTTGCAGGAATTCTCACAGATGAGCAAGGAATGATTCAATGTATTCAAGTCGAATCGCTGCTATCAGAATCCCAACAAAGATATTTACTGCCACAATTAGAGTAGTTATAGCAGAAAGCCGTCAGCCGTCAGCTATCAGCTTTTTTGTTTTCCTTGTTTTGTCTAGGTAACCAACAACCAACAACCAACTACTAACAACTCAGTGTCACAGGCAGCGATTGAAGCGTTACTCAAACAGAAAATCGGCTTGGAGGCTGGAGCAATTGGCTCTAACACAATCTCTAGAGCCGTGAATCAACGCATGGTAGATTGTGGTTTGTCTAATCCAACAACTTATCTAGCTCGATTGCAGACCTCAACCCAGGAATTAGAGGCTCTCATTGAAAGCATCGTCGTACCGGAAACCTGGTTTTTCCGCGATCGCGAAAGCTTTGCATTTTTGCGTCAATATGTCAAGACCCAGTGGCAACCAACCCACCCAAACAGCATACTACGGGTATTGAGTGTCCCTTGCTCAACGGGAGAGGAACCTTATTCAATTGCGATCGCCCTTTTAGAAGCTGGGTTATCTTCAAAACATTTCAGCATCGATGCTGTTGACATTAGTCAAAAATCATTACGCCGTGCCAAACGTGGCATTTACACCCAGAATTCTTTCCGAGGCGACACCCTTTCCCTACGCAAGAGCTATTTTACTCAAACTGGAAATAGCTATGAACTATCTGAGGCAATTCGCTGTGCCGTTCACTTCTTTCACGGCAACCTACTAGAACCTCAGTTTTTTTTTGAAAGAGCACCGTATCAAATCATTTTTTGCCGTAATGTTCTGATTTACTTAGCTCAACCAGCAAGGGAACGAACAATTCAGGTTTTGTACCAGCTATTAACTGAAAACGGGTTATTGTTTGTTGGGCATTCAGAAACCCAACAAGTCTCACTATCCCACTTTATTCGAGTTCGTCATCCCTTAGCCTTTGCCTTCCGGAAAGCTGTCACACCATTACCTCAGTCCTCGACAAAAGATTCCTCTAATACGTCCTCTCGATTAACCTCTTCCCCAACCCCTCTCGCGAATAAAAGGCTTCGTCCTCTGTCCTCTCCCCTCTTAGGGGAGAATGAGAGGGATGGAGAGGAAAGTCCAGTTCCCCTGTTTCCTGGTAGGGAATGCCGCTTAGATCTACCCCATCCCAATAGGATTAAGGTTGGGGGTAATCAAGATGTCGCACTTGAACCGAAAAACCCTACGAATTCTCAGACATCTGTAACCACAGGTAACCAACAACCAACACTAGAAAGAGCAAAGATTTTAGCCGATCAAGGGCAGTTGAATGAAGCTGCCGCGCTATGCGAAACTTACCTGAGTCAAAACCGTACCAGTGCCGAGGCTTATCTACTCTTAGGACAGGTACGTCAGGCAGCAGGTAATCAGACGCAAGCGCTTGAGTGTTTGCAAAAAGCGATTTACCTAAAACCTAATTGCTATGAAGCACTCATCCTTCTAGCCTTACTCAAAGAACACCAAGGAGATACCAAAGGTGCTGCAATCCTACGACAAAGAATTCGACGACTGAAATAATTGGATGATTATTAAAGTTAATCATTAGCGTCAAAGAAGATAACAGGCAGTAGACAAAATGTTTCAAGGAATGACCTTACAAAGGCAAATGTTCAGTGCCTTCCTATTTATGGGTCTGATTGTATTAATTGTTGCTTTAATCGGTTGGAGTGGGACTTCTCGGCTGACTAGGCACATCCAGGCAATTGGAGACAATGCAATGCCAAGCGCGATCACCTTATTGCGTATTGATAGCGGACAAACAGAAATCCAATCAGCTGAACGAGGATTGCTCAATACTCGCTTAGAGCGAGAGCAAAGAGACGCTTTAACTGCTGCAATTGAGAAAGCTCAACAGGAAGTTAACACAAATTTTGAATCCTACGAAGTGCTTCCCCGCAGTTCCGAAGAAGATCGACTCTACAAAAGCTTTCTGCGAAATTGGGAGCGTTGGCAGCAAACCTCGGAAGAGTTTCGGCAACTAAATACTGAATTTGAGCGCTCTAGAACCGTTAACCCTTTTAAAACACAAATTGATTTGCTAACTCAAGAGCAAGAAAATTCTCCAGAATTTGCAGCGGCAGCAGCAGCAAGCCAACTTGCTGAACGGATGGTCGATCAAACCATTATTCAGAAAGAGCCGGCATATAACGCTGTCAAAGCCTCACTTGATGAATTAATTAACCTTAATCAAAACCTAGGAATAAGAGCAAGGAAATTAGCGTTTCAAGATGTTAGTCAAATTACATTCTGGGTAATCCTTGGTATATTGATTGGTCCTCTGACAGCTATACTTTTTGGAATTTACTTTAGCAATACCATTGCTAGACCATTAGGTAAAAAAATTACAGGAGTAGTGGAAGTTGCTGAAAGAATCTCAGAAGGTGACCTGACAAGCCAAGTCGAGTTGGCTAGCGAACGAGATGAGATCGGAAAATTGCTAGCTGCCTTTCATGTCATGACGCAAAACTTGAATTCATTAATTCGCCAAGTGCAGCAGTCTGGTATTCAAATCACCACGTCTACTACCCAAATTGCAGCTAGTGGTAAGGAACTAGAAGCAGCAATCACGGAACAGCTTGCTTCAACCAATGAAGTTGTTGCCACAGCGCGTGAGATTGCAATAAATTCCGATGAACTTGTGAAAACGATGGATGAGGTAACTGACCTCTCACAATCTACTGCTAATGCAGCTAGTCAAGGACAAAAAGACTTAATCCGGATGCAATCAACAATGCGTAGACTTGCAGAAGCGACTACATCTATCTCTGCAAGATTGGGTGTAATTAGTGAGAAAGCCAATAATATCAACAGCATTGTTATAACTATCACCAAAGTAGCCGATCAAACCAACTTGCTCTCACTGAATGCAGCGATTGAAGCGGAAAAAGCTAGAGAATATGGCTTAGGATTTGCTGTTGTTGCTAGAGAAATTCGCCGACTTGCTGACCAGACAGCAGTGGCTACTCTAGATATCGAGAGCATGGTTAAGGAAATGCAATCAGCCGTTTCCACAGGGGTGATGGAAATGGATAAATTCACGAAAGAAGTTCAACGAGGCGTTGAGGATGTAGGAAATATTGGTTCACAGCTTGGACAGATTATCGAGCAAGTACAGTCCTTAACTCCACGTTTTGAACTCGTTGGTCAGGGTATGAATACACAGTCTCAAAGCGCACAACAAATAAGTGAAGCAATGATTCAACTAAGAGAAGCTTCATTACAAACAGCTGATGCCTTACGTGAGACAAATAACGCCCTTGAGCAACTCGATGATGCTGCCCAAAACTTACGCCAAGAAACATCAAGCTTTAAAGTTAGTAATCAGATAATAGATAGTCGTTTTTAGCGGCTAAGTAGGTAGACTTTCATTCAACAAAAAATAACTAACAACTAACAACTAACAACCAACAACCAACAACCAATGAACCCTGATTGCTGGAATCAAATTGGGGTTTGGGGCGATCGCAATTGTCCAGAACTCCTAGCCCATTCTCATTGTCACAACTGTCCAGTCTATGCCACTGCCGGACGTGGACTACTTGAACGTGAAGCGCCAGCAGGCTATCGGGATGAGTTAACTCACTCACTCGCCCAGGAAAAGGACGAACAGGCAGTGAATACAATCTCTATAGGCATCTTTCGCCTAAAAGGAGAATGGTTAGCTCTCCCCACCTATACGATCACAGAAATCACAGAACCCTCACCGATCCATACCCTACCGCACCGTAGCAACAACGTTCTTCTCGGTGTTGTCAGCATCCGGGGCGAAATTCATATTTGCATTTCCCTAACTGAATTTCTGGGACTAGAAGCGACTGCCTCTAGTCAGACGATTAGCCCCATTATCTATCAACGGATGGTTGTAGTCGAAAAAGAAGGCGATCGCTGGGTGTTTCCAGTTGATGAGATGTATGGAGTTCACCGCATTCACTTAGATGAATTACAAAATGTCCCTGCAACTGTTTCTAAAACCACAGGTACTTACACCACTGCCATCATCAACTGGCAGAACACAAGTGTGAGTTACCTAGACGATGAGTTATTGTTTTACACTCTCAACAAGAAACTCTTGTGAGCATGACAAATCAGGATTTAAGCAATTTCTCCATGCTGGATTTATTCCGCATGGAGGTGGAAACACAAGCGGCGACACTAAATGACAACCTTTTGGCACTAGAAACCCAGCCCGATCCGACGGAAGCCCTTAGCGCTCTGATGCGTGCGGCTCATTCAATCAAGGGTGCAGCTCGAATTGTTCAAGTTGAACCAGCGGTGAAAGTCGCTCATGTCATGGAAGACTGCTTTGTCGCCGCTCAACAAGGAAGCATTGCTCTTTCATCAGATCAAATTGATAGTTTGTTGCAAGGGGTTGATTTACTTCTTCGCATCGCTCAAGTTCCCGATACCGATTCGGAGAATTGGTTATCCGCACAGCAAGCCGAAGTTGAAATTGTAGTCGCTGTGATTCAGGCGATGCTTGTCCAGGCAAGCAAAGTTGTAGAGACGGATGAAAATCAGCGTTCAGGACAAGGGATAACTGTTCAACAAAAGCCAGCTTCGATAGAAGAGAAGTCCTCCGCACTCAGTACTCAACACTCAGCACCAGAGGAACAATCCCCAGTCCAACGTCCTGGACGTTACTTAAGGTTGGAGGAAACTGCCGATCCTCACGTCCCAAACTCTAAATCCTCTCATAGCACAGATCGAGGAGTACGAGTCAGTGGAGAAAACTTAAACCGCCTCATGGGTTTGGCGGGTGAATCTTTAGTCGAGGCCAACTGGTTGCTACCTTTTAGAGATTCCTTGCAGAAACTCAGGCGGCATCAAAACTCACTATCGAAGGACGTGGAAAAGCTTCAGGTGATGTTGGCAGATTTACCACTTAATCAACGCCTTGATTCACAGCTTAATGCAACTCACCAAAAGGCTAATGAATGCTATCAGCTTCTGACAGAACGCCTGAATGAATTAGAACTTTTTGCACGTCGTTCTGCCAATCTTTCAGATCGACTGTATCGTGAAGTCATCGCTACCCAAATGCGGCCGTTTGCCGATGGGGTTGAGGGATTTCCTCGGATGGTTCGGGATTTAGCGAGACAACTCGGCAAGCAAATTAATTTTGAAATCTTGGGTAAATCGACGCAGATAGACCGGGATATTTTAGAAAAATTAGAGGCTCCACTGACTCATATCTTGCGTAATGCGATCGATCATGGTGTTGAGTCACCTGAAGAGCGATCGCGTCTAGGAAAACCTGAAACGGGAACCATCCGCCTTGAAGCAAGGCATCAAGCTGGGATGTTATTAATCACAGCTTCTGATGATGGTCGAGGGGCGAACTTAGAACAGCTACGCCAAAAAGTTGTAAGTAAGGGAATGGTGAGTGCCAAGATAGCTGAACAGCTCACAGAAGCCGAACTCATAGATTTTTTGTTTCTACCAGGATTCTCAACAGCTAACACAATCACAGAAATTTCTGGGCGTGGTGTGGGTTTAGATATCGTTCAAAGTATGGTGCAACAGGTAGGTGGTGTCCTGCGAGCGACATCGGGTGCCTCAATGGGCATGAGCTTTTACTTACAATTACCACTGACGTTATCTGTTATCCGTACCTTAGTTGTGGAAATATCAGGAGAAGCTTATGCTTTCCCACTGACACGAATTGATCGCCTTTTAATGGTTCCTCAAACGGATATCTTTACGGTTGAGAATTGTCAGTTTACAAGAATTGATGAGCAAAATATTGGCTTAATTACTGCTCATCAGGTTTTAGATTTAACTATAAATTCAGAGCAAGCAAAACTAGAGGTTTTTCCGGTTGTTGTAATTAGCGATAGTGTACAACCTTACTCAGTGGCAACCTCTGCCGGAAACAACCACGATAGTGACAACGAAGTGCTAGCCATATCGCGATCGCCTCGGTCAAACCGTTATGGTGTAGTTGTCGATCGATTTTTAGGTGCCCAAGATTTAGTTGTTAGACCTTTAGACTCCCGTCTAGGAAAAGTACAGGATATTAATGCAGCAGCTTTAATGGAAGACGGTTCTATTGTCTTAATTGTGGATATTGATGATTTAGTACGTTCCATTGATAAACTGCTAGCAGCTAAAGAGCTTAGTAAGATTGCACAAACTTCTACGACTCAACCCAAACAACCCCTTCGTATTCTAGTTGTTGATGACTCAATTACGGTACGAGAGGTTGAACGCAAGCTCTTAGAAAATCAAGGATATAAAGTTGAAGTAGCCGTTAACGGCATGGATGCCTGGAATGCCATTCGCATAAATCATTATGACTTAGTAATTACGGATATTGATATGCCACGGATGAATGGCATTGAACTAGTCAGTCAGATTAAACAAAATTCTAGTCTTAATTCATTACCTGTAATTATTGTTTCCTATAAAGACCGTGAAGAAGACTTTATTAGAGGACTAGATGTCGGAGCAAATTATTATTTGGCAAAGAGCAGTTTTCACGATGATACACTGTTGGAAGCTGTAATTGATTTAATTGGTAAGGTTAGTGATTAGTTGTTTGTTGTTTGTTGTTAGCAAGGGTTATTGATATAGCGGTTATCCTAAAGGATGATGTACAAGATTCTGGGTTTTCGGGAATTGGGAATTGGGAATTGGGAATAAGCAAGAAAGTAAGATGTACCTCACTGATACGAGAATCGCTACTAATGAACAAGTAAACACACCCAAACAAACTATTGATAATCTGTCACCCAAACTAAACGCTTATCTAGAATCTCTTGACAAAGCTTCCAACCAACAACAAACAACCAATAACAAAGAACCAACAACTAATAATGCGAATTGCTATTGTTAACGATACATTAATCGCCACAGAAGCCCTGCGGCGCATCATAAGGACTGTTCCAAACTATGTAATTGCTTGGAGTGCCCGTGATGGGGCGCAAGCTGTCATGAAATGCGCCAAAGATACCCCAGACTTAATTTTGATGGATTTGATTATGCCAGTGATGGATGGGGTTGAGGCGACACGCCGGATTATGAGTCATTCTCCCTGCGCGATTTTAATTGTGACTTCTACAGTGATGGGTCATTCGTCTAAAGTGTTTGAAGCGATGGGGTATGGGGCGCTAGATGTAGTCAATACTCCTATTTTGGGGACTAGCGGCTACCCTGAAGGTGGGGCGAGTTTGCTAGCGAAAATTGCCACAATCAGCAAATTGATTGGCAAATCACCAGCAAGGTCGTCTCAAAGGCGATCGATGTTGGAATACAGTTCTCAACCCAAACGAAGCCCTCCTCTAGTAGTGATTGGCGCTTCTACAGGTGGCCCCCAAGCGATCGCAGCTATCCTTACTCGCCTTAGCAAAGATTTTCCTGCGGCTGTTGTCATTATTCAGCACGTTGATGAGCAATTTGCGCCGGGATTAGCGGAATGGTTAAATGCTCAATCTGCCTTACCTGTTCAAGTGGCTATGGCGCTTTGTCAGCCGGAGGTCGGTAAAGTGTTGGTAGCTAGAACCAACGACCACCTAGTTTTGCAGCCCGATCTAACGCTCAACTACATTAAAGAACCCCGTAATTATGCTTACCGTCCCTCAGTGGATGTCTTTTTCAAAAGCGCGGCTAAGCACTGGCGAGGAAAGGGAGTCGGGGTACTGCTGACGGGTATGGGACGAGATGGTGCTATGGGTTTAGGCTTGTTGCGCTCTGCGGGTTGGCATACGATTGCCCAAAATCAGAGTAGTTGTGTCGTTTATGGAATGCCAAAAGCAGCGGTGGAGTTGGGGGCAGTCACGGAGGTTTTGCCAGTTGAGGCGATCGCTTCTGCTCTTGTCAAAAAAACTTCAGATATTAAAGTCTAAATCCTGGATGGAAGAAAATTGATCAAAATTAATAGACTAATTAATAGTATCATCCAGCTATTTATTTTCAACGTTTAATCCTTAATATTTGTGTTGATATGGCGACCCTACCCCATTCATTTTTAAAGGAACACCCAATTACGGTCTTACTCATTGATGATCAGCCTCTAATTGGGGAGGCGGTGCGCCGGATGTTAGCCACTGAAGAGGATATTATTTTCCACTACTGTAGTGATCCAATTCAAGCTGTTCAACAGGCAACAGAGATTGCACCAACAGTAATCCTACAAGATTTAGTCATGCCTGAAATTGATGGATTACTATTACTGCGTTTCTTTCGAGCGAATGCAGCAACCCGCGAGATTCCAATGATTGTCCTATCAGCCAAGGAAGAGGCAAATTTAAAAGCCGAAGCCTTTGCTGCGGGGGCTAATGATTACTTAGTGAAATTGCCTGAGCAAGTTGAACTTGTTGCCCGTATTCGCTACCATTCCAAAGCTTATATTAACCAGTTGCAAAGAGATGAAGCCTCTAATGTTATCCAAGAAAGTGAACAACGTCTCCGCACCGTACTAGAGAATATGCCAGTGATGATGGCAGCGTTTGACACAAACGGCAACATCATCGTCTGGAATCGTGAATGTGAAAGAGTTACAGGATATACCAAAGAGGAAATTACTGCACTTCCCCAAGCTAGAGAATTGTTTTATGGAGGGGTGGGGGAGAAAGGACGAAGGGGATATCGTTTAGAGAGTCGTGATCCAACAGGAGAAAGTAGTGCCGCAATTGTAGAAGTAGAATCTCAAGAAAATAACTACCGCGATCGCGAATGGGAAATCCCTTGTAAAGACGGTAGCCTCAAAACAGTAGTCTGGTCAAATATTAGCGATCACTTTCCAATTCCAGGTTGGGCAGGATGGGGTATGGGGGTAGACATTACCGAACGTAAGCAAGCCGAACTTACTGTAGAACGAGAACGCGAACAACTGCGACAAGTGATTAAAAATGCACCGATAGCCATAGCGATGTTTGATACGCACATGTGCTATCTCGCCTACAGTCACAAGTGGCTAACTGATTTAGGAGTAGAAAATCAATCCGTCTTAGGGCAGTGTCATTATGATATTTTCCCAGACCTAAAAGAAGAGTGGAAAGTTGCCCATCGCCAAGGTTTACAAGGACAATTTGTATCTCGTTCTGAAGATAAATGGGAACGAAAAGATGGCTCAGTTTTCTACTCTCGTTGGGCTGTTCAACCTTGGTATACCTCGGATAATCAAATTGGTGGCATTATTATCGTTGATGACCGCATAGATGACTTGGTAAAAGCAAGAGAAGCTGCCCTAGAAGCAGCGCAGATCAAGTCGCAATTTTTGGCAAATATGAGCCATGAAATTCGTACTCCCATGAATGGGGTACTAGGGATGGCTGGCTTACTCCTGCAAACAGACCTCAGCACCCAACAACTCGAATACGCCCAAACCATCCGCACAAGTGCTAAGCATTTGCTCAGTATCATTAATGACATTCTCGACTTCTCGAAACTTGAAGCCGGAGAAATGCACTTAGAAATACTAGAGTTTGACCTTTATAAATGTATTGAAGAAGTCGTGGATTTACTCACGCCTCAAGCCGATGCTAAAGAGATAGAACTAATTATAGAGTTTGATGATCAATTACCAAAAAAACTACAAGGTGACTCAGGGCGATTGCGCCAAATATTGTTAAATCTTCTGAGTAATGCTATTAAGTTTACCCTTACAGGAAACGTTAAGATAAAAACTACATTACAAGCAGAAACCGATAAAACATCTATTATTCATTTCGCTATTATTGATACTGGTATTGGCATTCCTGAGGAGGGAATGCAAAAACTCTTTCAATCTTTTTCCCAAGTCGATGCTTCAACTAGCCGGGAGTATGGAGGTACTGGTTTAGGATTAGCCATTTGTCAACAGCTTGTGTCACTCATGGAAGGGCAGATTGGAGCTGAAAGTGTGGTTGACAAAGGTTCAACCTTTTGGTTCCAAATCGAGTTTGATAAACAGGTAGCTGCTACGCCTATATCCGAATTCCAGAGAGCCAAAATTTTAGAGTGTAAGCCCCAGGAATTAGCCGTCGTTAACCATAAATCTACTGGCAAAGAGAATCTAAAAATTTTGGTGGCAGAAGACAATTCAATTAATCAAGCGGTAATTTTGAACCAATTGCAAATGCTAGGTTATGAGGCTGATTGTGTAACTAATGGTGTGGAAGCCTTAGAGTTGCTCAAGAAGCAAGATTATGATCTGGTGCTAATGGACTGCCAAATGCCTGTTATGGACGGCTACACAACAACCCAAGAACTACGTCACCAAGAAGGAAATAAACGACATACAGTTGTGATTGCCCTAACAGCTAATGCAATGTTGGCTGATCGTGATAAATGTTTGGAGGTAGGCATGGATGACTATCTCAGTAAGCCGCTTGAACAGGAAGATTTAGCTAAGGTAATTCAGCGTTGGCTACCGTCGCCAGTGGAAGGCGGAACTAGTAATGAGGAACAGGCGACTCATCCGAGTGAACTCTTAGATGCAAGCCAAGATGTAATTGACCGACAAGATTCTTCTCCTCCCATTGATTTAGCGCGTTTAGAGAGAATATCTCGCGGCAAAGTTGCCATCCAACAGCGACTTCTACAGATTTTTCTAGAGACAACACCTAAAGATTTAGAGGCACTAGAACGTGCAATTTTAGAGATCGATTCTCCTCTCGTTGAACATTACGCTCATCGTCTCAAAGGTTCCGCTGCTAATATCGGTGTTCCGGCAATGTCTGCGATCGCAAAAGAACTAGAGGGAATGGCACGACAACAGTCATTGGATGGGGCAAAAGAGATGGTAGCGTCCTTGTGGCAGGTTATGGAACGAGTACAAGCGTTTGTTAAAAATTAGCTACTCTTGCATTTAATTGAACAGGACTGACGCACTTCAATACCCTGTAGGGCTTGGCATTGCCAAGCCTACGGCAAAATCAGGCTTTCACTGATTAACTGCGTAACTCCTGGTCATTTATGCATAAGATGAGTAAGTAGTAAAGAAATGTAAAATAAAATGCCGGATAAAGTCGTTAAGAGAGAATCAGGCTTTTACGATTAACTGCGTAACTCCTGTTATTTTTCTCATGTGACGATAGCGTTTGTGTAGCATGTCCTCACTCAAGCTTTGGGTAGTGCGTAGGGGGAACAAAGTTCCTTCTTTCTTGGGAATGACCTGTAAATCTTCAAAAAACGGCAAAATTGACAAGCAGGCAAGCCCTTGGATGGAATAAGGCATGAAAATTGATCACATTCACTTCTATGTAGAAGATGCCAGCGCCTCCCGCGACTGGTTTATGCAGCACATGGGCTTTCAAGCCTTGGCATCTAGTGTAAGCCGCCATACTCTCACAACAGCAGTAAAAAGTAATGTAGTTTACATCGTTCTATCTTCCCCTCTTACCTCAGAAAGTCCCGTTGCCCAGTTTTTACGTCTCCATCCTCCCGGTGTTGCTGATATTGCCTTTGCTGTTTCAGATTTGGAAGGTTTGATGGAGAAGGCTGTTGCTAACGGGGCAAAAGTCTTAGAACCTGTTCAACAGCAGTTGCTTGCTCAAGGCGGCTGGAAATGGGCGAAAATTGCGGCTTGGGGTTCCTTGAGTCATACGCTAACTGAGCGTATTGGCAATACTCCTTTGTTACCAGCATTTCTCGCCTCAGAATTTACCACTAAATCTTTCCCCTCTACTGAGCCAAAGGCAACTCCAGAAAGATTACCCTCACAGTTGATCAGGAACTCTGAACTATTTGCTGGTATCGATCACGTTGTGTTAAATGTTGGTGCTGGTGACCTAGAACTTGCTCTTGATTGGTATGAAAATGTTTTGGGATTCCGACGGCAGCAGCGGTTTACAATTCAAACGGATAATTCAGGACTTCGCTCTCAGGTGATGGTTCACCCCAAAAGTGGTTTGCAACTTCCTATCAATGAACCAGCATCAGCGAATTCTCAAATTCAGGAGTTTCTGGATGTCAACCAGGGGCCAGGTATCCAACACATTGCTTTAGAAACCCCTCAGATTGTACAAGCGATCGCACAACTCCGTAATCTAGGCTTATCTTTTCTCTCTATTCCTCCTACCTACTACACCCAGCTACGGCTGAACTATCCTGGACTTCCCTTATCGGCAGCAGAATTCGAGGAAATTGCTGCCCAAGAAATTCTGGTAGATTGGCAGGATAAATCAAGACGTGCCTTGCTACTTCAGACCTTCACTCAACCGATTTTTGAGCAGCCTACCTTTTTCTTTGAACTGATAGAACGCCGCCAGGAAGCCGAAGGATTTGGAGAAGGGAATTTTCGGGCTTTGTTTGAAGCGATTGAACGAGAGCAGATGAAGCGAGGTAGCTTCCCCTTGGGTGAAGCCAAATAAAAATTAATATTTATTGCTCAATGTTAAAAGTGCTTACGGACTTTGATGAGACGAGCCGGATTACCTCCAAGTCATAGCAACGTTTTGTCAGTCGTCAGTTGCAACAGCCGACAAACAATAGGCAACACTTGCCAGTGTTCAGTCTAGGAACACACTTAACGGGTGAAGACGTATTTCAGCTTTTGCTCATTCATCATCTATCTCGATTGATGAAGCTAGGAACACACTTAACGGGTGAAGACGTATTTCAGCGGAGGAAGCTACTAATCAGCCAGAGAACGAAAAATGATACCAACGTAGCAAATTTCTCTGTTGCCAAACCGAAGCTAGCAATTTGTGACTCAATTAGACCACCCAGCAACGTTCCCAACCCGACCCCTATAAGCAAACCTGCCAGTGTCAACAACACTGCACGACCAAATTGCTGTTCCTTGCGATTGAGAAAGTAAATATTACAGCCGAAGCCCAACGCTAGAGCTAACGGTAGGATTGATTCATCCGGAGCCGGATAAAAAATAGTTAAAGCACCCAACACCGAAAACGCAATAGCGGGTCCGAGCAGTTCTCCCGGAGACGGGGTATCTAGCAGTCTTTGCAGCCATGCAGGAGAGCGATTGGCTGGCGCTTGGGGAAAAGTCGGTGGTGCTGGAGACAGCTTTTCCGGAAAGCGAATACGTTCAGGAACCTTGATTTTCCCTTCTTGGCGCATTCTGAGACGATCCATGATGATTGCATCATAGGCAGCCTCGACAGACTCTACAAGCTTTTGATCACCACGATGCTGCTGTATCAAGCGCCCTTTAGCATCCTGAATTTCATCAAAAGAAGCGTCTTCCGTAACCCCAAGCTTTTCGTAGGGATTTTGATCACTCATTCAAAACCTCCGAGACATCCCTTCTTTTCACTCGTATAACAGCAACTCTACACTGGATTAATATATAAGGCACCGATAACGCTCAATAATTCTTTTCCTACCAACAGGGTAACAGTTAGACCTTATCGAGTGTCATGCCCCCCCCTGCAAGCTAGTTTAGCCTGATCCCCAAATACAAGCGCACTCTATCCCGACACACACATTCAATCAGTGAAAAACAATTCATCAACTGCCTTCATTGCTCATGCTCTTGCTAAGTTTCTTTACTATGCAACTTCGGTATGATGTCAAAAGCTATTGGCATCCCTTAATTCTACGACGATAATTGTCTAAAATGCTCATTACACCATTGGTGTAAAAAGTCCTGCGTGTTGATCCCTGAACCCTGTTCTCCGTGGAAAGTTATGACCATGTCCTCCGCCAAGATTCTTGTCGTGGATGACGACCCGGCAATCCGAAATTTAATTCTTCGCTTTTTAAGCCAGAAGAACTACCAAATGCAGTCTGCTCATGATGGGAAGACGGCTCTTGCACTGTTTGGGCAATTCAATCCCGATCTAGTAATTCTAGATGTGAATTTGCCTGATGCTCTTGGCTATACCCTATGTCAAGAGATGCAAAGTCGTACCGATGTCTTTGTTCTGTTTCTTACCAGTAGGGCAGATGCTGCTGACAAAGACAAAGGCTTTAAACTCGGTGGTGATGACTACCTTACGAAGCCTTTCGATTTACAAGAACTGGAAAACCGAGTCGGGGCAATTTTAAAACGCAAGCGGGAAGTTACGGCGACTGAACAACAACGTCTCGTCTTCAACCAGTTAGTTATCGATCCCGGACGCCGAGAGGTGACTCTCAACGACGAAATTGTCCCTTTAACCGCTCTAGAATTTGACCTACTGCATTTTCTAGCTTGTCATCCCGGTCGGGTACTGCGTCGCTCTGAGCTAATCCAGGAAGTCTGGGAGTATGACTATGTCGGAGACCAACGAGTCGTTGACGTGCATATCGGTCAAATTCGCAAAAAAATTGAACTTGACTCTAGTCAGCCGTCACTTATTCAAACTGTTCGGGGTGTTGGTTACAAGTTTGAGGCTCCTTCCGGTCAAAAGAATGGAAAGCCAGAGTCTTAAAACGACTTGAAGCAACGGTTAGCTTGGTTTCGATAAGGGACTTACTGCCAACCACAAGGTGTTTGGTCAGTTTTCAAATTCTTCCAGTGTGTCACAACAGCAAATTGAACAGGGTGCCCCTATTGATATGTTCCTCAATACATTTGAAAAGTAGATAGAGGCGGTTGAAAATCAACACTTGCTGGTGACCTAATCTGGAAAATAGCTAAAGCCACCCTGGAGAAAGAAAACCTTGTCTCCAAACTAGAAAACGTTTAAAGCCCGCCTGAGCGGGCTAAAAAAGCAATCATAGCAGATTTGAATTTTCGTTGAGATCAAGTAGCTGCGTGATTATTCGATTCAGCAGCGGCAGTTTCTTGAGTGACAGTTTTCTTAGATTCAGGTAGTGCTGGTGTCTTTACCGCTTGCTCTATCTGCTGAGCCTCATGCTTGAACTCAGCTTCAAACTCTTTGGAGGCATCTTGAAAGCCTCGAATAGCTTTGCCCATACTCCGACCAATTTCTGGCAACTTTTTGGGACCAAATACCAATAAGGCAATAACCATAATTAGTGCCATCTCCGGCAAACCAATACCAAAAACATTCATGTGATGACCTCCTGTGCTGTCTCAAGGGAAGAGTCTTAGTCTTCCGTATTATGACCTACAAAAAACCCGGACAAGCCGGGATGTTAAATCTTGATTGTGATTGAAGGCGTGAAGCTAGTAGACTACTGACCTAAGCTTCTCCAGTCAACATTGATGCCCTCAAGCAGCAGAGAGGAATTGTAGAGCTGCAAAATAATCAACAAAAAGACGAAGAATAACAGCATGAAGACTGCCATCAATGGCGTAGTCCCCCAACCTGGAGCCACCTTACCATACTCCGAGTTTAGAGGTTTGAGGATTTCTCCTAGCCGCGTCCGTTGTGCCATGGGTCACCTATGATTAATCTCAATAGATTTTTTGTAACGTTCCGTAATATTATAGAGGAATAGGACTCATAATTTATCTAAATCATGGAACCCGCAACAGTTCTTAGTATATCTATCGCTGCTTTTGTTATCGCTATCACTGGCTTCTCAATTTACACGGCTTTTGGGCCACCTTCTGCCCAATTGGATGATCCTTTTGAAGATCACGAAGACTAAGCTTTTTCTAGTGCCTTATTTAGGTTATCTGAAAAATGAGTTCAGCTAAAAGTTGCTGGGCACGAGCATGGTTCAGCCATCTCCAAAAGCACTTTATGGCGATGCTATCTGGTTCGCTAGAACCCTGTTAGCATCGTCTATTTAGCTTCGCTTGATGTTCCTTAGCTTGCTGAACTGGTCACTAAAAGCTTTGACCACAACTTGAACCACCGCTCAATAGCATACTTGACCAAACCCTGAGGGTAGTACCGTAACAGGAAACCCATGACTTGTGCAGCAGAGGCGAATTTCTGTGCTTTGAGATTGGCAGCAACTTCATACGCCATGCCGGAACCAAAAAGACTTATCCAATGCTGTTTTCCACTCCTAAAAGCGGCTTCGTACTCCTGATTTCCCTTAACAGACTTCCACTGTTTACCAAGAGACTTTAGCGTATAGTACAGCATCCGTGAAGGTTTACCTTTAATTGATACGTTACTGCTGTGCTGACGATAATCAACAACAACCTGATTGTGGCAGTAGCCTGGAAATGCTCTTGCCACTCGTAGAAACACGTCATAGTCATTTGAGACAACAAGCGTCCGGTCAAAATTACCAACAGCTTCAAAAACAATATGGCGGAAGAGGACTGTCGAAGGTGGTACAAAGCATCTACCACGCAGCAGCACTTGATAGATGTCTAAAGACGTGTCCTGGGGTTCTAAACTTGAATCAAACGCTAATCCATCGTTTCTAACGCACTTGCACAGACCAAAAGCAAAGCCACAATTAGGATGAGCTTTCAGGCTGTTCACACCAATTTCCAGTGCATTTGACCTCATGATGTCATCTGGGTTGTGAAAAACCACATACTCACCACAACTCTCAACCAGTCCCGTGTTGCGTGCAGCAGCAATGCCTTGGTTCTTCTGATAAATGTATCTCACCTCTGGGTAACGGGTCGCTACCTCCTCGGTATTGTCGGTTGAACCGTCATTGACCAGAATGATCTCGAACTGTCGGTAGGTCTGCGCCAGAACACTCTCGATCGCTTCTTCCAAGAACTTTGCTGCGTTGTAGCAAGGAATAATAACAGAAACTGTATTTGCACTCATAGTTTGCTCAATCTAACTGCCTTATGAAGACGTTGACGTTGTTAACAGGTCATTGTTGTAGGTTAAAAGTTTTGCCAGGTTAGAGACGTATATCAGAACTGGCGATTTTAACTAATGACGCTCTGCCTATTGAGGTTTATCTTAAATTTTTGCTTAAGTTTAGAAGCTGTTATGAAGCAACAAGACTTCCTTAACCGAGAAAGAATTAGCTGATTTATGCAGACAACTTTAGCATATCTTTTAGAAATTTATTTGTGCTTATTTCTTTAAGAAAGCTTTTTAAATATTCTGCCAATTGCTGCTAAGCTTTTACCTTTTTACATTAACTCTAACTGTTAGAGTAATCCAAGTACATTTCACTGTAACAACAATATCTATCTTTAGGCAGATGAAAACTCAATAAATTAAGGAGCAATGGACTTTTGGCTTAACTTGTAACGGCATATTAACGATTCTCGCCACCCTAAAACAGTAAAGTAGCTAGTGCATCAAGGCAAACGTTTCTGATTTAACTATTCATTCATGGAGGTCTGAATTACTTCCTCTTGAGGTTCGCCGTAGGTACCAATGTGAAGCTAGCAATTTTCCAAGGCTGTAGTGGGAAAGCTTGCTGATTAGATGAGTGTTCAGGGAGTTGAACAGGTTGCTCTAATAAATTGACAGGCTGAGCGATCGCTAAATCTAAATCACTCTTGAGTGCTAATTCAGCTAACTGACCGTAACATTCGTAACAGCGCAGAATCCATTGATTAGCATCATCTTCTGACAGCTTCAGAGCCATTAAGATGAGATTCTCAGCTTGGAGATTCAGCAATTGACCAATCGGTTGTAGAAGTGTACTGCCATACGTCCCTACAGAAGGGTTATTGAGTACCTGAAGCGGTAGATTTAGTTCATAAGCTCGTCGTACTGTACCTGCTGAGTGCCAACTGCCAGTATAAGGATAAAGGGCATAGGTGAAGCGATGAATGCCCCTGTCAGCTTCTGGATCAGGCCAATTGGGACTCCGTAGGAGCGTTAGGCGTAACTGAGAGGGTTGGGCATCATAGCCGTATTTACAATCATTGAGCAAACTGACACCATAGTCGCCCTCACTGAGATCTGCCCAACGTAGGGCGGGAACTTCCCATTTTGCTTGCTCAGCAGGAGTTTTAGGTCGAGTTGGACGTTGGATAGCACCGCAGGGAATCTCATAGGTGGCATAGTCAGCTTCCAGGTTTAAGGGAAAAGCGGCTTTTACTAAGACATGGCGTTCCTGCCAGTATACAGTTGTGACAATTTTGAGAATTGGAGATTCAGCTTCTAGTACATACTCCTGACAAAACTGGGATTGTCCTAACTGGCGGACAACACACAGACGCGATCGCACTATCCCTCGTTCTAACCACTTGATGGATTTCAGCAGGGTTGGAGGTAAGGGACGCTGAGCATAGTTGGGGTCGATGTTCCAGGCATCCCAGTATTGACCATTATCTTCAAAGGCTTGCAACTGATTGCCAGAACCACTAAGTACTTCTCGCTGATGGACTTTATCGAAGACGCTACTTAAATCTCCGGTATCGGGGTCAACCACAACCCGCAACAGTTCATTTTCTAGAACCCAATTCTCCTTCTCCTGTAAGGTAGGGGCGCAAAGCCTTCCGTCTTGAAGGGGTTGGTCATCAGCACGACACAGCCAAAAAACCCGATACCCAATAGAAGGGACATCCTTTGCCAAAAACAGAAGTGTCGAGACATCACGACGCTGGGATGGTAGCTTGTGTCCGGAAAGGTCGTAAATATCCCAAGTTGCCTCAGATGACTGGGGTAAGGAAATATCAATGAGTTCTGAACGCTGCCAGTTAAGGGGGTTAAAGACAACAACAGGTTGCGCGTCTGGTTGGGGTGGGGGTGGGAGAGTGATTTGAGATGCGATCGCTTTTAATGACGCTTCTACTATCTCTAAGCCAACTTGCTCCACATCTTGCCAAGCTTGGTTTGCCTCCACGAATACTTCTGGAATTGATGTCCCCGGTAAAATATCGTGAAACTGGTTAAATAGCACCTTTTTCCAAGCCTGTTCCAACTGAAGCTTAGGATAGCTACAGCCAGTAGTCATTGTTGCTAGCGAGGCAAAGAGTTCTGCTTCGTACAATAAGCCTTCACAACGACGATTCCAACGCTTTTGGTCAGCGTGGGTGGTGTAGCAACCACGATGGAATTCTAAATACAGTTCATCATTCCAAATGGGAATGTTAGTTGTTGGTTGTTTGTTATTAGTTGTTTGTTGTTGGTCAATCTGGGTGTTACCAACTAACTCCTGTTTACTAATCAAAGACAAATAACTCAACGCCGTCGTAAATTCTAAGCGAGGGAAAAAAGGCGATCGCTCCCAGCGTTTAGCTATCTGCAACATATCACGGGTAGGGCCACCACCATGATCTCCCACACCAGGAAGCCAGAAAGCATCTTTCAGATGAGTTTGAATTTCCCAATCAACCGCATAGGCTGTCATGGTCAGAGGATTAGTATCCATGACACCTGTGGTATTGGGAGGAGACATCAGGCTAAAGATTTGGGTGCCATCCGGTGACTGCCACCAGAAAGCACCATAGGGAAACTTTGTTGTATCGTTCCAGTGCAGTTTCTGGGTGACGAAGTATTCCATCCCACCCTGTTTCAGAATTTGTGGCAGTTGCCAACAGAAACCAAAGCTATCAGGTACCCAGGCAACCCGTGTCAGTTCACCAAATTTCTCTTGGACATAACGTTGAGCGTAGAGTACTTGCCGGACAATTGATTCACCATTGATTAGGTTTAATTCTGGCTCGACCCACATCCCACCGACAACTTCCCAACGACCAGTGGCTATTTGTTGTTTGATAGCAGTAAATAGGTCAGGACGATGCTGTTCTATCCAGGCGTAGAGTGCAGGTGTGGAATGGCAAAATGTAAGCTCAGGAAACTCCTGCTGTAACTTCAAGACAGATTCAAAGGTGCGTTGAGCAACCTCCCAGGTTTCACTGACTGTCCATAGCCAAGCGAGGTCGAGGTGAGCATGACCTAGCATTTGGATTTGGCGTTGTTTTAGTAGGGATAAGGGGTTGCTTGCGTTTAGGAAAGATTGGAGATTTTGGCGTAATGTAGAAAGCGATCGCGTAAATTCTTCCTTCTGAGATACCGTCTCCCAATTAATCTCAGCAATAGCTTCTGCAAGTGTATTGAGTTGTGCGGGTTCAAAGGCTTCGACATACTTTTGCAATACCGCCAATTCATCAGCAACAAAACCTGGGTCGATGTCCTCAGTCGCCTCATACACCACTGTTGAACGCATCAATGCGCCAATATCATGACTCGGACTGACAAGTCGTAAGGCTACCGCAATCTCTTCCCCCGGCACCACAGCAGAACTTAGCAGTACCCTAGCGGAAGAATCAAATAAATCTCCCTCTTGCACCAACTGTCCATTAACAAAGATTTGAGCCGATTCTGCCCACCAAGTCAGAACCAGCCGTAATGCTAACCCCGGTAAAGGATAACCCTGTAAATCCTGGGGAATCACCAAGCGTTGACTCAACCACATCACTTGCCGTCCCGCTTGCCAAGTAATATACCTTTTGCTGTTTAGCTCAGCAGGTAGCCAGTTAGAGGCTTCACAAGTAGTCGCGACTTCGGAAGACCTAACCCCCCGACCCCCTTCCCTTGCAGGGAAGGGGGAGCCAGACACCCCTCTCCTCTTAGGGGAGGGGTTGGGGGAGGGGTCACACCCTTCGCTAATTGACCAACAACATCCTTCAACTGGCAAGTTTTCAGCGCAGCAGTGCCAATATGCCTGAATGTTGGCTTGAGTAAAGGCACGTAATTTTTCAATCGATTCAGCTAGCAGAGCAGATTTGAGCTGAGACAAAGGCATTGGATTAGGTAGCTATGTTTGGACATCCAGAGTTGATTAGGACTGACGCACAGGTGCAAGATTTGGTAGAGGCGCAAGGCAAGACATGGGTTCAACGCAATTAAGATAAAAAGAGATTTATAATGTGCCTCCTCCATAATCCCCATGTCCTCCGGCTCCTCTGGTCGCTATCAAAGTCGATTATTCAATTTTCTGAATCGGCAATCTATCAAGTTTACGGCTCAATGCGATCGCGCAGTACGGCATCTGAAAGTCACTGCTGTCTGGGGAGCGCAAATCTTGCTTTATCCGCTCTACCTAGCGGTGCAAAGCGGTTTATCGGCGGGGCGTCAACTCTCATCCGCAGCACAAGCGGGATTTCCTCAGATCAAAGCTCTTACTCAATCTCAGCCCAAGCAAGAGACTACCTTATCCGCTGATACACCGATTCAGCGAGTACTCTGTGAAGTCAATACCCTGTTTGAGTCAGAACCTGATGAGTCACTCGCATCATCACCGAGTTTTTTGTCAGTAACTAGCACTCAGGAGCTAGCTAAGACAGACAAACAACCAACAACAGAGAACGAACAACTGACTGCTGCAATAGCCACTAAGTCAAGCAGTGATGAGTGTGGCATGATTCAGGGAGTAGCGACACAGTTGGAGACGCGCACTCTGGTACTGGTTACGGTACAAAATCAAATTCTCGATATTTTGACACCCCAGCAGCAACAAAAACTCGCCTCTAGAATTAGCTGGGAAGTCGCTGATTTATTGCGTCAGTGGCGTTTAGCGATCGCATCCAAGAGTCACACTCCTCAACGCCTAGCTAACTTAGATCAACCCCGTGTTTTTCTACCTGTCAGACTTTTCTGGAATCTAATGGCGTGGGTGCAAAGTAGTCCTGTTGCGATCGCAGCAAATGTCTTTCAGGAAGCGACTCTTGTCTATCATCCTGCACCCCAACTGAGTCAACCGCAACACCGTCGTCACAAGCCGCTAGCAGCATCTAACTCAGCAGTAATTACACCGCATCCAGCTTTAGCGTTCCTTGATCGTACTGTTGCTGAACTAGAATCCCACCAATTGGTACCTGGATCAGAAGTCGTGGTAACGTTGGGCGATCGCGCGACAAGTGTCCTGCGAGAACGGAGTCAAAAACTGCGTCAACAGTTACAAACCCCCTTCATAACACATGGAGATGCTGAATCTTTGGAGGCATCTCAACCTAACAACTCTCGGATTCAAGCCTTAATTTATGCGGCTGTTGACTACTTTTTTGGCAGACGCGGCTCGACTCTCCCTCAAACCGATTCCCGTGTCCAAGCGGAAGCTCATCAACTATCAGGGCATGATTTTATCTCTTACGTCCCTTTGGTAACTGGGAGTACTCCAGAAGCCCAAACGCAGCTATCTGAGGCTCGCAACAGCCAGACATCTGTGACACCAGACAAGTCGGTTTGGGGTGTCCTCAAGCGTTACCTGAACGGCAAGCGGTTACCAGGAAAACTTTCTGCTCCCACTGTGCCCTCAAGTAACCAGATTGTGATCGCTCAAACTCCATCTTCATCTGCCATCAGTTCCCTTAATCCAAACACCTCGCTGACGACAGAAGCATCTCAGACGAATACATTTCGGGTTCAAGCTTTAATTTACGCGGCGGTTGATTACTTTTTTGGTAGACGTCGCTCCCATTTACCAGGGACAACTTCCCAAGCACAACCGAAAAGTCTTGCTAATGCCCAAGGTGAAACACCTCAACTATCGGGACGTAATTCTACTTCTCTACCTCCAGTTGCCGCTCCTCCTAACTTAGAACTTGCAGGTGTCAGTGAACCTGATCCTTGGCTAACCTGGGACGATTTATATGATGACTCACAATTCCCAGATTTAACCCAAACCTCTACCCCAGCTACACGTTCTTCTGGGAAGAGGCGTTCAGATTCCCAAGCACAACTTCCTAGGGCGAACAGCCAAACACCTGTGATGCCGAAAAACTCTGTTTTTGGCGCTATCAAGCGCTACCTAAGCCCCAAGCAAAGACCAGGAAAGCTTTCGGCACCCACTACAAGAGAGCAGAGCGAACATCCCTCATCAATTGTCCGAACGGCAGACGTTAAGACAGGCAAAAAGGGAACACTTCTACAATCTCAGGAGAGACATAGAGACACTACACAGAAAAAAGCTAAATCCTCTTCCCTCTCTGCTGCCCATTCTCGTCGTCCCAATGGCTTGCAGACAACAGCAGAACCCACTGCTATTACTAAGCCTTCCGCTCCTACTCCAGAAAGCCATCTTGATCCAGCGCCTGACTGGATTGAAGCAAAGTCAAGACCCGTCGGCTACGTCAAGCACCCGCTAGAGCAATTACTAGGGTGGTTAGACGTTGCCATACTTCGGATAGAAGAGTTCATTGTAAAAGTTTGGGACTGGGTAAAGCGGCTCTTGCCTTAAAAAGTTGTCCAGTGAGCAGGGCTTTTCTTAATTCTTTTTAATCACCTCATAACTCACTCTGTTATCCAGCTTGAGAGTGGCTTAATATGACAACGTAACGATAAAAACTAGAGCGTGTTTTCAAACTTTATTGACTTCGTTTATGTCAGTGGATATCCTCCTAAATCCTCCTTAAAAAGGGGGACTTTGATTGAATCCTCCCCCCTTTTTAAGGTCGGAGCTTTAGTGAGGAGCTGGGGGGATCTAAATTTAACGGGGAAGGCAGGAAAACACGCCCTAGCCATAGACCTAATACTACAGCCTATATACTCCTACCTATGCGAACTAGCACACAAATTAAGGCAGAGATTGAAGAGCGATTTGGCTTTTTTCCTCCCTTCTTTGAGCCAGCTCTTTCCACTCCAGATATATTGGAAAACCTCTGGCAGCAGACTCTCTCTGCCTATGTCAACAATCCCCTACCAGCGATTTTCAAAGAAACGCTGTTTGCTTACCTATCGCGCTATTGCTCGGTTCCTTACTGCATTGTCTGCCATTCTTGTGCGTTGCGACCGTTGGGAATACTGGGTAAGGATGTGCTGAAGTTGATTGCACAGCCACCACCAAAGACACCGCAAGATCTAGATACAGAATTAGAAACGCTTAGCCAGCAGCCAATTCCTCTCTACAAACCGGATTCTGATGCATCAAATGATCTCGCATCGGATTCATCTGTCGAGCAAAGCCTATGGCGCTGTTCAGTTTTTGTGTTTCTTCAGCCTTCCCAAGCCCAAGAGTGTCGTGCCCAACTGCGTCAGCTTCTGGGGGATGTGATGTACGCTCACTTAGTCGCTTTTCTCAGTTATGTCAAACTCTGCCACCAGTGGGTAGAAAGCTATCCTGAGCTATCCTTTGAAGCCGATAAACGCGCTCAGTTACATTTGGCTCCACTGCTTCAGGAAGAACCGTTCCTCGAAAAATTTTTTCAAAACTACAACACAACGTTCAAAGAAGAACGCCTGAACCGAGAAGCCGAATTAGCCAATCAGGTTATCAAGTTGCAGCAGTTAAGCAGGAAACTGCAAGAGAGCGAAGAACGATTTCGTCGGGCGATTGTCAATGCTCCTTTCCCAATGATCATTCATGCAGAAGATGGGGAAATTCTACAAACTAACCAAGTCTGGACTGAGTTGACAGGCTACACCCATGAGGAAATTCCGACGATTGCTGAATGGACGGAACGTGCCTATGGGGAACACAAGGACGTTGTGCGGGCGTTCATTGCTGGGTTATATGAACTTAATGATCGGCTGGAAGACGGGGAATTTACCATTACCACTAAGGACGGCAGTCGCCGAATCTGGAGCTTCAGTTGCGCTCCCCTAGGGACATTACCGGATGAAAGACGAATCGTGCTTTCGATCGCAAAAGATATTACCCAAGGAAAACAAGAAGAAGAGGAACTAAAGAAAAATCAAGAAAGACGCTTTCGTGCTGTCTTCAATCAGTCGTTTCAGTTTACTGGACTGCTGACACCACAGGGCATTCTCCTAGAAGCCAATCAGACGGCTTTAGACTTTGGAAAATTTCAGGCGGAGGACGTGATTGGACATCCGTTCTGGGAAACACCGTGGTGGACGTATTCCTTAGAAGCTCAGCAACGTTTACAAGATGCGATCGCACGCGCCGCTATAGGGGAGTTTGTCCGTTACGAAGTTGAACACCCAGGTTTTGGAGAGACAACAGCTATCCTCGACTTCTCAATAAAGCCTGTAAAAGATGAAAACGGCAACGTCATCCTCCTAATTTCTGAAGGGCGCAATATCACAGAGTACAAGCAGATTGAAAGAGCGTTGCGAGAGAGCGAGGCAAAGTTACAAGCAATTTTAGATCACTCAACAACTTTTTAAGTCATTTTGGGGTAAGGTAAGTGATGAATCTTCGCTGTAGATGTAACGAACTCCCAGGTGTTCAGCAATCTTTGCAAACAGGATTTCTTCTTGGAATGGTTTACGAATGAAGTCATCACAACCTGCTTTTAAGATGGCTTCTCGCTGTTCGTCAAAGGCACTGGCAGTTAGGGCAATAATGACAGTCTCTTGACCATTTGGCATTTGCTTAATTATTTGAGTTGCCTCATAGCCATCCATAACTGGCATTTGAATATCCATCAAGATTAGATGGGGTTGCCAACTTTGCCACACAGCTACAGCTTCTTGACCATCAACGACTTCACGAACTTCAAAGCCCAAAGGTTGGAGTAGTTTCACAAGTAGGAGGCGGTTTACTCTTGAATCCTCAACGATCAAAACTCGATAAATCGGTTGATTTGGCACCAAACCGATCACTCGCTGTCGAGGAACGCTTGCCTTTACATCTATTACCTTTACTGCACGAACTTTGATATCGAAGCTAAAAATTGACCCTCTACCTGGTTGACTACTAACGTTAATATCGCCCCCAATTAATCGGACAAATTCTCGGCTAATGGGTAACCCCAAGCCAGTTCCTTCCATAGACTCGTATCCTGTCCGGGTTTGCACAAAAGGGTCAAATAAGGAATCGAGTTCTGATGAGGCAATACCTTGCCCTGTGTCTTCGATCTCGAAGAGGAGGGATTGGGAATTGGGAATTGGGGATTGGGAATTGGGAATTGGGAATTGGGAATTGGAGGATGGAGGGGGGGAGGTATTAGAAAATCTTTCTTGCCGCCAGTTTCTAGTCCCTAGTTGCACACGCAGTGTGACACTACCTTGTTGAGTAAATTTAATGGCGTTACCCAGCAGGTTAATCAGGATTTGACGGAGTTTACTTTCATCGGTTTGAACGTATTGGGGAATATCGTTAGAACACAAAAAGGTGAGCTGCAATCCTTTAGATTGGGCTTTGAGTTGCAGCATCTTTTCAATTGAGTTGAGTAGCCCATAAAAATCAAAGCTGTTTTCATTTAAAGTCACCTGACCTGCTTCAATTTTGGACATTGAAAGAATGTCATTAATCAGAGTTAGCAAATGTTCCCCACTCCGATTAATGATTCCTAAATGTTCTCGCTGTTCTGGTTCCAAAGAATTGTTATGAGCCAGTATTTGGCTAAAGCCTAGGATGGCATTGAGAGGAGTTCGCAGTTCATGACTCATGGAGGCGAGGAAGGCACTTTTGGCGCGGTTTGCAACTTCTGCGGCTTCTTTTGCTTGTCGTAGTTCTTCCTCTGTTTCCTTAAGGTAGGTAATGTCTGTTGAGGAGCCTACAATACCTCGGACTTGACCGTCAGTATCTATGAATGGACTAACAATTGTCTTGTACCATCGGCTTTCACCGTAACAGTTTGTAATTGCTTCGGCAGGGATGATTTTGGGTTGGAGAGTCGTCATTACTTCCTGATTATTCATCAGGAATTCTTTGGACTGAGCGGGATTGCTATTAAAGTCGCTATCTCGCTTGCCCAACATTTCCTTTACTGTTTTGCCATAGATGGCGGCACCTGCTTGGTTGATGGTTAGTATATGTCCCTGTTTGTCTTTCACAAAGATAGAAGAAGGAACAACGTCAATAACCTGACGCAGAAATTCCTGCTGTGCTTTGAGTTCTGCTTCTGCTTGCTTGCGCTGGATGATTAGGGAGGCGAGCCTTGCTAGGGACTCAATTACTTCCAACTCTCGTTTGTCAGGCGATCGCACTTCGGTAAAATACATGGCAAATGTGCCTAGCACCTTGCCTGTATCCGACAAAATTGGCTCAGACCAGCAAGCTCTGAAACCATAAGATAAGGCACAATCTTTAAAAGCAGCCCACAAGGGATTGGTCGCGATATCTTCAACAATTACAGGTTTGGCAAAATAAGCAGCCGTGCCACAGGAACCGATATTTGCTCCGATAGGGAGTGGATTGATCGCTTTTACCCAAGCTTCGGGGAGCTTCGGATTGACATAAGGACGTAAATACTTACCGTCTTCGGAAGCTAAACAGATTGAGGAGCAAAGTTTTGGTGTGAGTTCATCAATCTGGGTAGTTAATTCCAGCAAAATGTCCTGCAATGATCTGCCTTGTGTGACCATCTTCAGGACTGTGTTCTGGGTCTTCTCCAACAACTGTCTTTGCTGACGCTCCGTGATATCCACTGCCATGGAAGCTAGTCCAATAACGGCACCATTCTCATCTAGCAGCAATGTGTTATACCACTCACAGATGATCGTTCGACCGGATGCCGTGAGGTTTTCGGTAATACTATGAAAACCGCCTTGCCCGGTCAGAAGTTGCTCGTAGAGCCTCTTGATTTCCCCTCTATTAGGTTTCGGGACGAGGAGTTGCCCCCCATGCTTACCGATCGCTTCTGTTGCCTTGTAGCCAAATATTGCTTCAGCCGCTTGGTTCCAGGAAACGATTTCTCCCTTGGTATCCCATTCAATAACAGCAAGGGGAGTATTTTGGACTAAAAAGGAGAGTTTTTGCTGTTGAGACCTCAGGAGTTCTTCAGCAAGCTTGCGATCGCTAATGTCTTGATGAGAACCAACCATTCGCACAGGGTTGCCAGCTTCATCCCAGAGTGCTTGTCCTCTTGCCAAAATCCATTTATAGCTGCCGTCAGAACCGCGTAGGCGATACTCAATAAGGTACTGGTGAGACTTTTTATCGAGGTAAGCCTGCAAGCAGTCGATCACCCGGTCAAGATCATCTGGATGTACACGAGTCTGCCATTCGTCAATGTGGGGACTAATTTCAGCGTCTTGATAGCCCAGCATTTCCTTCCATCGGCTAGAGAAGAAAACATCACTCGTGCTGATGTTCCAGTCCCAAATCCCGTCATTGTTGCCTTCAAGGGCTAATTGCCAGCGTTCTTCACTTTTCTTGAGTGCTGACTCGGCTTGTTGGCGAACTCGGATTTCTGCTTGTAACTGCTGATTTTGCCGATCCAGTTCAATCCGTCGCTGTGTCTCCTGTTCGAGGAGATTGGCTTGCGCGATCGCAATTCCCATTTGAGCGGCAACTGCTTCTAATAATGCAATCTCCTCGTTTGTCCAGTGACGGAAGCGATCATACTGATGAATACCAATCGCTCCATTCGGTTTCCCCTGATAGGAAGTCCGGACTACCAGCATCGACTTTAAACCTAGCTGACGACACAAAGGAGCTGCTGCTGCTAAGAGAGGGTCGCTCATGACATCATCAGATGCGATCGCTGAGTCTCGATCTAACATCAACTCAGCATGAGGATTGCCCATCACTGGGATTTCTCTGCTTAAGATTGATTCCAATTCAGGTTGCTTGTACTCAGCGACCAAAGGGATTTGAGGACTTGGGTTTTCAATGTGGGTATGAATCAGGCAACGATTGACCCCAAAAGCCTCACCAATTTGGGTGGCGGCAGTTTGAAAGACTTGCTCTGGATTCAAGCTAGAGCGAATTTCTTGAGTAATATGGCTCAGCAATAACACTCGCTGGATTTGCCGATCAAGCTCGGCTTGTGCTGTCGCAAGTTCAATCTCTACCTGCTTGCGCTGGGTGATATCGACCCAATACCCGACACCCTCAATTGCGTTGCCTGCCTCGTCATAGACGAGTTTCAGCTCATCATAGATCCAGCGATAGGTGCCGTCTTTGTGCAAAAAGCGGTATTCATGGGAGTGATATCCTTTTTCAAATAGATGTGAGAGTTCTGCCAGGACGCGCTCAATATCTTCTGGATGGATATGGTTAAACCAGAATCCGGAATCTTCAAGAAATTCTTTCGCCTCGTAGCCCGTTACTGAGGTAACGTTATCACTGATCCAAGTTGCTCTATAGTCGCCCGATAGTTGGCAACTATAAATAATTGCTGGGCTGGAGATGAGCAGGGATTTTAAACGTTCAGTTACGATTTGAAGCTCGTTTTCTGCTTGCTTGCGTTCGGTAATGTCAGTCTGAACACCAATGAAGTTTGTCAAGCAACCAGTTACATCTCGAACCGGGGTAATCCAAAATTCATTCCAGAACAGGGTGCCATCTTTACGATAGTTACGCAGAATAAATTGACCTTCTCTACCTTCAGCAATTGCACCTCGTAGTTCTTTAATCGCGGGTTGAGAAGTATCTATTCCCTGCAAGAAACGACAGCTTGTGCCGAGTACTTCCTCTCGTTGGTAGCCCGTCATCTTCTCAAACCCAGAATTGACGTAAATCACTGGATTATCATGCGCTTGAGCATCACTAATGATGATGCCATTGTTCGAGGCTGCGATCGCTCTTTCTAGAAGTTGTAAACGTTCAAGTGTCTGCTTACGTTCAGTGATATCTCGTCCTTCTGGAATCAGCAAGACAACGTTACCTGTTTCATCAAATACGGGTTTTAGAGAGAAGTCAACCGTGGCGACTCTATCCCCAACACCCCTAACATCAACTTCATAACGCACAAACTCACCTTGAGCAGCAGATGCGATCGCGTGCTTTAATTGATTCTGTGTTTCTTGTGAAAGTGTCCACCACCGCGCTTCCCAAAACGGCTTGCCAGCAATATCACCATGCCCAATCCCACCAAAATGTAATGCTGTTTGGTTGATTTCTATTATTGTGCCGTCTGGTAATAGTAGCCCGGTAAACTGAAAGGTATTGTTAAAAATAGCTCGGAATTTCCTCTCGCTCTCCCGCAGCGAGGACTCTGTTCGTTTGCGAACCTCTATTTCCTGTTGCAGTTGGATATTTTGCTCTTTAAGAAGCTTCGGGAGCCTTTGCAGGGTGAGTTGAGTTTCTATACGGGCGAGAACTTCTTGGGCCTGAAACGGTTTGGTGATGTAATCTACACCTCCAATAGCAAAGGCTTTAACTTTATTGAGTTCTTCGTGGAGAGCGCTCAAAAAAATTACAGGAATTTCACGGGTTTGAGGGATGGCTTTCAACTTTTGACAAACTTCATAGCCATCCATTTGAGGCATGATAATATCAAGCAAAATCAAATCTGGAAGAGCATCCATCGCTGCATTCAAAGCTAGCTGTCCAGAAATGGCTCGTTGAACTTTATACCCTCGGTTGGTTAGGATTTTGGATAAAAAGTGCAGGTTACTCGACTTGTCATCGACAATTAATATTTTTATTTCTTGATTATCCATAAATCCTATCAATCCTCAATCTTTAACGACTAGAATTCAATGAATCCATAACGGATTGAGCTAAACGGACGATCTCATCAAAACGAAAATCATTAGCTAAATCATTTAGAGCTTCAGCTAAAGGGGCAGAAGTCTCTGGAATTTGCTCGATTAGAGCCAAAACAGACTCTTCCCTAAGTGTATTCGCTGCCTGATATAGACTGGCTATCCAGTCGGGGGGCATCTCTGCTAATTTATTTAAGAAAAAGGAATCCTGTTTTCTTCCAGCATTGAATTTTCGAGGTGCTGTTATTGATTGATGCAGATTTTCATAAAGATATAGAACTTCCAAATGTTGACTAATTTTTTCAAAAATTATTTCTTCACTAAATGGTTTATGCACCAAATCGTCGGCACCAGTGGCTAAAATTTCTCCTCGCTTCTCTTCAAAGACGCTAGCTGTGACGACAATGATAATCGTAGCCTGACGGAATTGGCTATTGGAAGATATGGATTCTTCAGTATATCTTGCTGTATCCCAACAATCTATAAGTGCCTTCTCCTTGGCTCGTATCTGTCTTATTGCCTCTAACCCACTCATGACAGGCATCCGTGTATCCATAAAAACCAGGTGAGGTTGCCAACTTTCCCAAATAGTAAGTCCTTCTAAACCATTCGTCGCTTCACGCACTTCAAAACTTAAGGGTTCGAGCAGCTTGACTAACAGTAAACGGTTAGCCTTAGTATCATCAACTACAAGAATTCGATGCATTTCTCGACCGGGTTCTAAGCCAATTACTCGCTGATGGGGTTGACTTGTGACTTGAGATAAATCAGCCTCAGATAATTTAATAGTAAATTGAAACGTTGTTCCCTCACCCAAAACACTGCTAACCCGAATCTCTCCTCCCATTAGCTCTACAAAGTTTTTGGTAATTGCTAAACCTAAGCCAGTTCCTCCAGCAGTTGCCCGACCTGCTGAAGTTTGCACAAAGGCATCAAATAAAGTCTCAATTTCTTCTGGAGCAATTCCTAGACCTGTATCGCTAACTGAAAACTGAAGCGAGGATTCTGATTTCTTACTCTTGCCTACAGTAAGAGTAACACCACCATAGTTAGTAAATTTGATAGCATTTGAGAGGAGATTAAGTAAGCAACTTCGTAGCTTTTGTTCGTCAGTTCTGATGTACTGGGGAACATTAGGGGAGACAATAACTATAAAATCTAAATTCTTTTGTTCAGTTTGAATTTGAAAAAGGTCTTCAATATTGTCAAGAAGACGGTATAAATCAAAGCTCTTTTGATTGAGGTCAATTAGCCCTGCCTCAATTTTAGACAAGTCTAAAATATCATCAATTAATTCTAGTAAATGCTCACCACTCCCATTAATAATTTCTAGAAACTCACGCTGTTCAGCGGTTAGTTGAGAATTCCGGTTCATTAATTGAGTAAACCCCAGGATGGCATTGAGAGGGGTACGGAGTTCATGGCTCATATTCGCAAGAAATTCACTTTTAGCCTGATTAGCAGCAGCGGCAGCTTGTTCAGCTTTCTGTCGTTCTTGGATTTCTTTCTGTAGCTGTTTATTTTGTTCTTGAAGTTGATTTTGTTTTTCTTGGAGTTGTGTAGAGAGCAGCTGAATCATTAGTTGGTGTTCAATCCGAGCTAAAACCTCTTCAACATGAAAAGGTTTAGTGATGTAATCTACGCCACCAACTTGAAAGGCTCGCACTTTATCTATTACTTCATCTAGGGCACTGATAAAAATTACCGGAATGTCACGAGTTTGCTCATCTGCTTTCAATCGTTCACAAACCTCATAGCCATCCATTTCTGGCATTTTGATATCAAGTAAAATCAAATCGGGCGGAGATGATCGTGCTGTTCTAATTGCCATTTGACCTTTAGCCGCACCTCGAACTTTATATCCTTGTGTAGATAAAGTATTGGACAAGAGCTGGAGATTTTCTAAGGTGTCATCAACAATTAAAATATTTCCTTTGTTACTGTTCATTTCTCGCTTTTCGGTTGATTTGAGCTAAGAGGATGTCTGAAAAGTCATAATCGAAACGCTTAAACGGTAGCGATCCCCCTAAGTCCCCCTTAAAAAGGGGGACTTTGAGAAGATCTCCCCCCTTAAAAAGGAGGGCTGGGGGGGATCTAAATCAACTTTTGACACTTCTCAGACATCCTCTACGGCTTTATTGTTAGTATCTTCAATTAACTGAATAATTTGGTCACAACGAAAGCTATTAACCCAATCGATTAGAGTTTCGCGTAAAAAAGTATGATTTGAGGGAATTTGTTCAAGAAGTTGAAAAATCTGTTCATTATCAATCAAATCAGCGGCTTGATAAAGTTTGCTGACCCATTCCGTTGGCATTGTAGTGAGAGATTCCGGCAATGATGCACCAGTCTTTATTTCTTGCAAGGGAGATGATAATTCTTCATAAACATAGCTCACACCTAAGTATTGAGCCATTTTGTCAAAGATGACAGCTTCGCGAAAAGGCTTGCGGACAAAATCGTCACAGCCTGCGGATAAAATAACAGCGCGTTCTTCTTCTAAGATACTGGCTGTTAGGGCAATAATTGCTGTCGCCTGACCTTTCAAATGGGCTTTAATGTGTTTAGTCGCTTCATAGCCATCCATCACAGGCATCCGCATATCCATCCAAATCAGGTGCGGTTCAAAGCGTTCCCAAATTGCGATCGCTTCTTTGCCATTACTCGCTTCTTTTGTTTCAAAACCAAGGGGATTGAGCAATCTCAGCAACAGTTGGCGATTGCTCCATTTATCATCAACAATCAGGATACGGTAACTCTGTTGGTTAGGTGCTAAGGCAACAACACGGCGTGTTGGTTGTTTGTCTTCAATAATATCTGTAGCCGTGACTATGCTGATTTTGATGTCAAATTTGAAGGTTGTACCGCGTCCCAGTTCACTCGTAATCTGAATCTCTCCCCCCATCAATTGAACAAATTGCCGAGCAATTGATAACCCTAAGCCAGTACCCTCTTGGGACTCTATCCCAGCTTGGCTTTGCACAAAGGCTTCAAAAATACTTTCTAATTCCTCTGGAGCAATGCCTATTCCCGTATCTTCAACCTCGAAAAGTAGGGAGTACGGGGTTGAAGACTTCTCTTGTCCATTCCCGATTCCCGATTCCCCAATTCCCAATTCCCAATTTCCCTTTCCCACCCTTACCCACACTGCGCCTTCTTGCGTAAACTTAAGAGCATTATTGAGTAAGTTAATCAAAACTTGTCGTAGTTTGACTTGATCAGTGCGAATGTATTGGGGAACATCGGCATTGCACTCAACAACCAACTGTAAATCTTGTGCATCCGCTTTGACTTGAAACATATCTTCCAAGTCATCCAGTAATTGATACAAGTCAAAGTTACTTTCGTTGAGGGTAATTCGTCCGGCTTCAATTTTGGACAAATCTAGAACATTGTTGATTAGGGTAAGCAGGTGTTCGCCACTGCGGTTAATGATGCTGACATTTTCCTGTTGTTCAGGATTTAGGCTGTGGCTGCGAGTTAAGAGTTGTGAAAAGCCAAGAATTGCGTTGAGGGGGGAGCGAAGTTCATGGCTCATATTGGCAAGAAACGTGCTTTTGGCACGGTTGGCGGCTTCAGCAGCTTCTTTTGCTTCTTGTAATGCCGCTTCGGCAAGCTTACGAGTGCTAATGTTTCGTGCTACCCAGATTGCGGAATCGTGCGGCATTGGTGAGATGCTGGCAGAGAACCACAACTGCTCGTCTGCTAGGGGTAGCCTGTAGTCAAAATTGACAATCTGTTGTGTCTCAATCGCTTGCCGAACTTTGCTAAACCACGTCTCGCTTGTTTCTGGAAGAAAAAATTGTTCAATAGTGAGGCTGATTAAGTCAGTATCAGCATTGTACAAGCGGCTTGGGTTAGTTGGAGCAACTTCGATTGCGCCTTGCTCATCAACCACGATTACAACATCAGTCATCGCTTCAAAGATGGCGCGGATTTTCTCTTCAGACTGGCGTAGTTTTTCCTCAAGTAAATGGCGATCGGTAGTGTCACGCGCTACCCAAATTACGGCATTATCCTCAATGGGTGAAATACTAGCACTAGACCATACTTCTTTCCCTTCAATGATCAGGCTGTACTCAACGTTTATAGTTTGCCGAGTGTTTAGTGTTTGTTGGATATACCCCAGAAAGATATCGGCTTGCTCTTTTTCAAATACTTCATGCAAGGTTTTACCGATTTTAGTATCAGCAGGTTTGTAGAGCATTGCTGGATTACTAGAAGCAATTTTTAGATGTCGTCCTTGGGCATCAAAAACGAAGATTAATTCTGTCATTGCAGCAAATATACCCCGCATTTCTGCCTCAGCTTGTGCTAATTCAGCAGTGCGTTCAGCAACTTTTTGTTCTAGGGCTGTGTTTAATTGTTCAAGTTCAGTATTGATTTTTTTAAGGGTTTCATTAGCTTGTGCTAATTGTTGCCTCTGAGCATAGCAGCGCAAAGCTTCTGTAACCGTCAAATTGAGGTCGGTAGAGTCCCACGGCTTAGCAATGTAACGATAGAGGCTAGCAAAATTGACGGCATTAGCTACCGCTTCGACACTGGCTTGTCCAGTCAATAGTATCTTCAACGTTTTGGGATAGTGAGTATGAATCTGTATCAAGAGTTCATCTCCTTTCATCCCTGGCATGATTTGGTCAGAGATAATCAGAGGAATTTCAATGTCCTCTTCTTTTAATTCGGCACAAATCTCTAGGGCTTCCTGACTACTTTCTGCCAGTTCAATTTCATAATCATTACCCAAGTGTTGAATGAGTTGATCTCTAAGACTAACGAGTACAACTCTTTCATCATCCACACAGATAATTGTTGGTTTAGCCATTCTTTCCCTCCAACCCAGATTTGAGGGTTTCGATTAATGTTGTATTGTTCTAAGGCGCTTGTTGGTAGCAAGGAAAATTGGCATCCTGATAGGTTCGTTCAATTGCCACCTAATCTGTTTATTCTGTCAGTATGCACTATAGCTTTCGGAAGTTGGAGGAAAAAGGGAAAGGTAGTAAAAGTCTCTTTTCCCTTCCCCTTTAACCTTTTCCCTAATAACACCGTAAGACGTACTCAAACTTGCAGTAGAGAGAGTCCACTGCTTAACACCTTCTGCCAGTGCGCTGAATTTTGAACCTCGTTTAGTAGCAAGGGTGGCTGCACAGGCGAAGCGCGATCGCGTTGTAGTGAGAGTTGCCACCAACCCACATCATGCCAAGTTCCAAATTTATAGCCAGTCAAACGGTAGACACCCACTGGCACAAAACCAACAGCCTCATGTAGTGCAACGCTTGCTGGGTTTGGTAAGGTAACTCCTGCATAGACGTTGTAGAAACCTTGCAGTTGCAGCAGCTTCATCAGGGATGTATATAAGGCTTTGCCCACCCTTTTCCTTCTGTAGGCGGCATTGACATAGACCGATGACTCAACAGACCATTGATAAGCGGCACGTTGGCGATGTTTACTCGCATAGGCATAACCCCAGACTTCCCCGTCAATTTCGCAAACTAGCCAAGGCATCTGTTCTAGATTACTGAGGATACGCTGTCGAAATTCCTCTTCAGTGGGTGGTGTTAGTTCAAAGGAAATCGGTGTCTCGCGCACAATTGGAGCATAAATTGACAAACATTGTTGGGCATCGCCCTCGTTGGCTAGCCGAATTGCATTCATGACGGCTTTACACCTCTTGTCTTGCTGCTATTTGTTGTTCCTTTGGCTTCTCAAACACCATCAAATGCTGCTGCGGTAGAAAGTGTTTAGTTTCTAACCATTGCAACCCTACCGTCTGCATTTCTTTACGCACTTGCTTCTGCGTCATCTTGTGGAGCGCTTTGATGAGGATAAGGGGATTTTCACGGCGATACTCAACGAGAACTACACGTCCACCCGGTTTAAGCGACTTCACAACTCCTTCCATGACTTCTTTCGGATACTCAAACTCATGGTAGGCATCCACCATCAACGCTAAGTCAACACTCTCATCTGGTAGATTAGGGTCGGTGGCACTCGCTAAAATAGGCTCAACATTAGTAATGTTGTTTTCCTGTTTCAGGAAGTTAAGGATATCAATCATCTCCGGCTGAATATCCACCGCCAGAACCTTCCCCTCTGGTACCAAGGGACTCATGCGAAAGCTGAAGTAGCCAGTACCCGCGCCAATATCAGCAACAACATGGGTTGGTTTTAAGTCAAGCGCCTCCACGACTTGCTGCGGCTGTTCAGTCACCTCTCGACTGGCGCGTTCTAGCCAAAGTGCTTCTGTATGTCCCATCACCTTAGCGATTTCTCTGCCCATGTAGAATTTGCCAATGCCATCAGAACTGTGACGCGATCGCTCCTGATATACTGTTCCCGATTCCGCAAGGGCATTAGGTTGTAGCGCACCAAAGCCAGTGAGCAACAGCCAAAGCAAGATAAAACAGATAATGACAATTACACGTAACGGCAGGGATGGATTGTTAACTTTCATGCCCTTTTGACTCCACCTGAGTTGTGTAATGAGTTCATGAAAATCTATTCTCCTACAAAGTAATTGCCACTCAACAACTGATGAACACTGATCCTAAAACGAACCCTGAGAACCCATTTTTAAAATTCAAGGCTCGCAGCCTCATCATTAGTTGTTTGTTAATCTCTTTAGCAGTTGGCTTTGTCCTTGGTCTGTTTGCTGGCTTTAGCCGCTTTAATCCTAAAGACCCTATTTTTGTTCCATTGATCTACAATCTGACGTTTATTTTACTATCAGCTTGGGCAATAAAACGCTTACGCTACTTGCAACTTGACCTCAAGCGTCTCATCGGTCAACTCCCAAATCGTTATCCCTGGTTACCAACCCTTGGCATTGTCATTGCCATCTTGCTCTTTTCACTCGGTTCAGGACAACTTTTTTATTACGCCTTGTCATTGCTTAATCCCAGCTTAGTCGAGTCACTCCTCAATCAAAAAACGTTCTACTCTGGATCGGAAACTTTTTCACCTGTACTGTACAACTTACTGATGGTTTTTACATTTCTTGTTGTAGCTCCTGTAACTGAAGAATTTCTCTTTCGAGGAATCTTGTTGCATCGCTGGACAACAAAATGGGGAATCACACCTGCACTGATTATTTCGTCAATTTTATTTGGACTTCTACACGCGAATATTGTTGGGCTGTTTGTGTTTGGGTTAATGATGGCGCTACTTTACATCAAGACTCGCACACTCATCGTCCCGATTATTTGCCATTCGCTGAACAATCTTGCAGCAATCGGGTTGGAATTAGCCTCAAGGAGTTCTAGCACAACTGAATCTATTGATACTTTGACGCAACTTCGCACCTATTGGTGGGTTGGTATTGTTTATGTCGCTTTGGCAGCGCCTTGGCTGTTTATGTTCATTTATAAAAGCTGGCCTAAACAGTCTTCAGCGATGCCATATTTTACTGATACAGATGCTATTAAATAAACTTCAGAAAGCCGTCAGCTATCAGCTTTTTTGTTTTCCTAGCTCTCTCTTGTTTCACAGACCCTGCTGTACCTCATACCGCTTAAAACTGCTATAGGGTGATTCTCGGATCAGGGAGTACATCTAGGTTTCTTGCCAATTCCCAATTCCCAATTCCCGAAAACCCAGAGTTGAATTTCTTTTGATGCCCCTACAGGGCATTGAATCTGATTCTGTTTATCGCTTTACTAAAACGTTGAAGCGATCGCTCTACGAAGGAAGTCATAAGCGTGTTTATGCCGCGTTGGTCATTAGGATTCTTACTACTTGCACAGCTACTAGCGGCTTGTGGTCCATCTGGGTCTTCCCCACAGGCTAATCAGTCAAATCAATCAACGTCAACAGGTTCTGGTTCTAAAGAGCAAATTGTCTTAGCAATTGGTGGAGAGGCGGACGAGGGCTATGACCCGACTCTCGGTTGGGGGCGCTATGGCTCTCCTTTGTTCCAGAGTACGCTACTCCGTCGCGACGAAAATCTTCAGATTGTCAACGATTTGGCAGAAAGTTACAGCGTCAGTGCAGACAAAAAAGTCTGGACGGTAAAAATTCGTGAGGATGCTAAGTTTACTGACGGTAAGCCAGTTACAGCAGAGGATGTCGCCTACACCTTCAACCAAGCGGCGAAAAGTGCCGGGTTGACTGATGTAACCGTACTCGATCAAGCCGTAGCTACAGGGAATTACGAGGTTGAATTACGTCTGAAAAAGCCACAGAGTACGTTTGTCAACCGCCTCATCACCCTAGGAATTGTCCCCAAACACGCCCATGACAAAAATTATGCACGTAAGCCTATGGGTTCTGGCCCCTACAAGTTTGTGCAGTGGGACGAGGGGCAACAGCTAATCGTTGAAGCTAACCCTGACTACTATGGTGAGAAACCGCAGTTCAAGCGTCTGGTGTTCCTGTTTACGGAAGAAGACGCTGCCTTTGCCGCAGCTAAGGCAGGACAAGCACAAGTAGCTGCTGTGCCTCAGTCTTTAGCTATCCAGAAAATTGACGGGATGAAGTTGTACGACGTTAAGAGTGTTGATAATCGCGGATTGATGTTTCCTTACATCCCAGCGAAAGATGGGAAAAAGACTCCTAAAGGCAATCCAGTTGGCAATGATGTCACAGCCGACTTAGCGATTCGTCAAGCCGTTAACTTCGCAATCGACCGGAAAGCCTTGGTTGATGGAGTGTTGGAAGGATATGGTTCTCCAGCTTATGGTCCTGTGACTGGGTTGGCTTGGGAAGAACCACAAGCGAATATTCAAGACGCACAACCTGAGCAAGCTAAGAAAATTTTGGCGGATGCTGGATGGAAAGACACGAATGGGGATGGCGTTGTTGAAAAAAATGGCTTGAAGGCAGAGTTTACGATTCTCTATCCCGCTAGTGATAGTACCCGTCAAGCTTTGGCGCTATCTGCCGCTGAGATGATTAAAGCCATTGGCATCCAGGCAAATGTTGAGGGAAAGAGTTGGGATGAGATCGAACCCTTGGCGCACAGCAACGTAATTCTTTTTGGTTGGGGTAGTCATGACCAGACGGAGATGTATAACCTCTATCACAGCTCATCAGCAAAAGGAGAGTTTAATAACGCAGGGTATTATGCTAATCCTGCCATAGACACAACCCTTGACTTAGCGATGGGCGCACCAACAGAAGCGGAAGCGATCGCATTCTGGAAAGCGGCGCAATGGGATGGACAAAAAGGTTACACCACAAAAGGGGATGCAACTTGGGCATGGTTGGTCAATTTAGATCACACCTATTTCGTCAGCAATTGCCTCGACATTGGCAAGCCCCAAATTGAGCCGCACGGACACGGTTGGCCGATTACTACCAATATCAACCAGTGGAAGTGGACTTGTAATTGAGAATTCCAGCAACAATAGATGAAAACTGACCAATGACTAATGCGATCGCTAAGCGGGATGCCCTACCATCCATTGCACAATTTATCCTGCGGAAACTACTGCGGCTAATTCTACTACTAGCAGCCGTTGCTGTATTTAGCTTTGTCTTAGTCAGTCTCTCGCCGATTGACCCAGTAAATGCCTACATCGGAGCCGATGTCTTACAAATTAGCCCAGAGCAACGAGCTTTAATCGCCGAACGCTGGGGCTTAAATGAGCCAATGACAACCCGCTTCTTTCTCTGGTTAAAGCAATTTCTCCAGGGCAACCTTGGCACCTCAATGATTTTCAACCAACCTGTCACCACTGTGATTGCTAATCGCTTCAATGCTTCGCTCCAGATGATGGCAGCCGCTTGGTTACTTTCTGGTCTTTTTGGTCTAATTCTAGGTGTCCTTGCAGGGGCTAAGGAAGGCTCACTCCTCGACCGAGCAATTCGCTTCTATGCCTATACCCTAGCTTCCAGTCCTACCTTCTGGGTGGCACTGTTGCTGTTGATTTTCTTCTCCGTTACGCTTCGAGTCACGCCAATTTGTTGTGCTGCCCCTCCCGGAGTTTTGCTCGAAGATGTCACAATCTGGCAGCGTATCCACCATTTACTACTACCTGCCCTAACCTTGAGCTTGATTGGAGTTGCTAGCATCGCGCTGCACACTCGGCAGAAATTAATTGAAGTTCTCAACAGCGATTATGCCCTGTTTGCCAGAGCGCAAGGCGAAACAACTTGGGGCTTGATTCGGCACCACGGCTTAAGAAATATTGCACTACCCGCGATTACCTTACAGTTTGCTTCACTTAGCGAGTTGTTTGGTGGTTCGGTATTAGCGGAACAAGTATTTGCCTACCCCGGTTTAGGACAAGCAACAGTCCAATCGGCACTACGCGGCGATGTCCCACTACTGATTGGCATTGTTTTTTTCAGCGCCATCTTTGTCTACACCGGAAACACGATCGCAGATATCACTTACCAAATTGTTGACCCACGTATTCGCATTGGAAAAACGGCAACATGAAGCCTTTGACTGCCCCACAGCCTGTAGCATCTAAAATTCCACGAAAACGACCATTAAAACTAGGGAATCGTCGCCAGCGCACGTTATGGACAATTGCCGTGTGCGTACTGTTTTTAGCGGCTGTAATTTTGAGTAGTCAATGGCTGGGGGATGCAGGACTAGTACCAGCCTTGCGATCGCGTAATCAGCCCCCTTCCTTCGCACACCCCTTTGGGACTGACTGGTTGGGGCGCGATATGTTGACGCGCACCCTGCACGGACTTTCCTTAAGCTTATGTATTGGCTTACTCGCTGCGGGTTGCAGTGCAGTGATTGGCACCATCCTTGGCATCCTTTCCGGCACAATTGGCGGAATCGTAGACGCTGTTATCACTTGGATTATTGATGTTTTCTTCAGTCTGCCGCACCTAGTCTTGCTGATAATGATTGCCTTTGCCGTTGGTGGTGGCACTCAAGGCGTAATTATCGCCGTTGCCCTCACCCACTGGACAAGTTTGGCAAGAATTATTCGTGCTGAAGTGCTGCAAGTCAACACCTCGGACTATGTTCAACTGTCCTATAAACTAGGGCATACGCCCTTATGGGTTGCCCGTCACCACATGCTACCCCACGTCATTCCCCAGCTACTCGTTGGGTTGATTCTCCTATTTCCCCATGCAATCTTGCATGAAGCCGCCCTTACATTTATTGGGATTGGCTTGTCGCCTCATACACCTGCGATCGGGATTATCCTGGCTGAGTCGATGCGTCACTTATCGACTGGCTATTGGTGGTTGGGGGTACTACCGGGAGCCGCTTTACTGATTGCTGTGAAAGCCTTTGACATTTTGGGTGAAAACATAAGGGCATTGATTGACCCAAAAACCAGCCAAGGATAACGTTTAATACTCATATAGCACTCGCCAAAGCGACTCTTGACTCTCGCTCTCATACTAAAACCAAGACTAGTCAATATGCATCCCTTCTGCATAAAAGCCCTCTGCCCTCTGCCTTTTACCATAACTTCCCTAAATGCTATCTGTTCAAAATTTGAGCGTCACCTTCACAATGTACGACCAAGGCTTGACCCAAAGACAGCTTACGGTGATTACCGAGCTTGATTTGGAGGTAAGCTCAGGTGAAGTCGTGGCTGTTGTTGGAGCGAGTGGTTCCGGTAAGAGTCTTCTCGCTCATGCGGTACTAGGTATTCTGCCGAAGAATGCCCAAGTCGATGGTGAAATTCTATTTAAAGGCTCACCACTTACTCCAGAGCGTTCTGAAGCATTGCGGGGAAAAGAAATTGCTCTTATCCCTCAGTCAGTGGGCTACCTTGACCCCTTGATGCGGGTGGGTTCACAAGTCAATCGGGCAGCACAATTGAGTGGATTGTCGGGGCAAGTCACCCAAGTTGCGGTTGAACAAACCTTCAACCGCTATGGATTAGCCTCAGTAGTCAAACGCTTCTTTCCGTTCCAACTTTCTGGGGGTATGGCGCGACGAGTGTTAGTATCTACGGCTGCTGTGGGAAAAGCGCAATTGGTTATTGCTGACGAACCCACTCCTGGTTTACACCCTGATGTCGTAAAGGAAACGCTCAACCACCTGCGAGGATTGGCGAATGAAGGTAAAGCCGTAATATTAATTACCCACGACATTGAAGCCGCGCTACAAGTTGCGGATAAAGTCGCTGTTTTCTATGCGGGAACGACGGTGGAGATTGCGACGGCTAAAGATTTTCCAAATGGAACGATACGCCACCCCTACACCCAAGCTTTATGGCGCAGTCTCCCACAAAACGAATTTATTCCCATTCCCGGTACGCAACCTAGCCCGGATGCTTTGCCTCCTGGTTGTCTATTTGCAGAGCGCTGTCCTTGGGTTACTGAATCTTGCTGTGAATCACGTCCTCAATTTCGTGAAGTAAGGGGCGCTCCTGTCCGGTGTATCCATGCTGATGAGGAACATCCATGCTAAAAGGAGAAAATCTTTCGTTTCGCTACGACGACCGTCAGCCTTCGATTCTACAAGGCATTGACATTGAAGTGGCTCCCGGCGAAATTGTTGGTTTAAGTGGCCCCAGTGGCTTTGGGAAGACAACACTTGGAAAGCTCCTCGCAGGCTATCTTACCCCTACGCAAGGGAGAGTGATGCTCAATGGTCAACCTCTACCAAAGCGGAGTTACTCTCCAGTGCAGCTAATTTTCCAAAATCCGGAACTCGCTGTCAATCCTCGCTGGCGGATTGGGAAAATCCTGAATGAAGGGCTTCCTCCCTCCAATGATTTACTTAAAGCGCTTAGCATCCACAATAACTGGCTCACTCGCTGGCCTCATGAACTAAGCGGTGGTGAGTTGCAGCGCATTGCCGTTGCTCGTTCTTTAGGCCCACGCACTCAGTATCTAATTGCGGATGAGATGACAGCAATGTTGGATGCCAATACACAAGCTTTGATTTGGCAAGCCGTGACAACCTATGCACATCAGCATAATCTTGGTCTTCTGGTGATTAGCCATGAAGCACCTCTATTGAAGCGGTTGTGTTCGCGCTTGATTGACTTAACGAAAACTAGAAACTAGAGAACTCTTTCAATATAAATTTTAATAAAAATTTTAAGGAGAACTTGATTTTAAATCGCTACAGTAAAAATTGAACCTTGTGGCTTATTTTCTTCTACAAATATTCTGCCTTTGTGGGCTTCAACTACCATTTTGCAAAAGGCTAAGCCTAGACCAAATTGAGGAACACTATTTATCGGGCTTCCTACTTCGTATTTATCAAAAATACGTTGCTGTAGCTCTTCGCTAACGCCAATTCCTTCATCAGCGACTCGAATAGTTGCTTGATGGGATACAGTTCCATCAGTGACTAAATCACTTGGGTCGTCCACTTGTAAGGTAATTGTACTATCAGGCGGGGAGAATTTAATAGCATTGGATAGCAAGTTGTCGAGTACACGATATAACAAATTGGCATCGACAGAGACAGGATGATTGAGCTTTTTTAGCTGGCTTCTCAATCGAAGTTTTTTTGAGGCAGCTACACCAGAAAATTGTGACAAAGCTTTTGTTGCTAGGTCGCTGAGTTCAACTTCGGCAAGATTAAGAACCATCTTTCCAGATTGCATCTTTGCCAGTATCAACAAGTCGTTAATCATTGAATTGAGTTGACGCCCTGATGAAAGAATCAGTTCAACTCGCTCCAAATCTTTTCCTTTCAAACCACTATCCATAAGTAAGCTGCCACTCATGAGAATGCTTGTGAGCGGGTTTCTTAAGTCATGGACAATCATGTTGGAGAGGTCTTCTCTAAGGCGCAGTGTCGCTTCTAGAGCATCATACTGCTGCTTGATGCGTAACATCGAGCGGACACGGGCGCGTAGTTCTATACCACTTACAGGTTTGGTCAAAAAATCATCAGCCCCAGCATCAAGCGATCGCGCTAAATCCTCTTTAGAGCTTAGTGCTGTCACCATGATGATGGGAATATGTTTCCAGTAGGTGTCGGATTTGATGAGGCGGCAAACCTCAATACCATCCATTTGGGGCATCATCACATCCAGCAAGATGACATCAGGCTCAAAGGAATCTATTGAACTCAATGCTTCCATGCCACTAGCAGCATAGTGTAATTCATAACCCTCCCGATATAGATGCGCTTCGATAACATCAAACCCATGTGGCTCATCATCTACAACCAGTACAGAATACTTTTCATCCATATCAGCTAAACCTAGAGAATTGAGATAAGGACGTTAGGAAGTTGAAGACATCCATACGCCTATAAGTAATTGAAATAATTGCGCCATAACCGGCAAGGGTTATAAGTGTGGGAAGACAATGCCTCCACTTATCACCCGTTGCCTGTTCTCTATTGCCCAGATGCCCCTTAGCTGTGACTAATATATTGTGTAATGAGGTTCACCAGCGTTTTGAGATTAACGGGTTTCGTCAGATAATCCTTTGCACCCGCCGCCAAACATCGTTCCCTGTCTCCTGGCATGGCTAGCGCCGTGAGAGCAATGATAGGAATAGAAGCGAGTTCAGCATCCGCATGAATCTGGCGAGTTGCCTCCAAACCGTCCATCTCTGGCATTTGAATATCCATCAGGATTAAATCTGGTTTTTGTTGTTTTGCCATCTGGACAGCTTCAATACCATTTCTTGCCAAGCTTACTCGAAACTCCTGAATCTGTAAGTAATCCATCAACGTCGAAATATTTGCTTCATTGTCCTCAGCCAGTAGGATTAAGGGTGAGTGTTGCTCCTGTTCTGGCATCACGACTAAAGCCGTATGAGCTAGATGTTTAGGAGAAGCTTCAGAGAAAATTCTACTCAACGCCGACTGTAACTGCTGTCGGGAGATCGGTTTAACCAAATACCCAGATGCTCCCAAGGCTAAAGCACGCGATCGCTCATCCATCACCGAGACAACCAACACTGGAATGTCCTGCGTTGCCGGATTCGCTTTTAATTGAGCCAGAACTTCCCAGCCAGACAAACCAGGTAGCAACAAATCCAGAATAATCACTTCCGGGTCAAATCGCTTCACTGTATCGACTGCACCTTCACCCTGAGAGTAAATAAATGCGGCTGAACCAATTTCTGCCAAGTAACGCGCTACCTGCTTCGCTGCTGTCTCTGAGTCTTCAACAATTAAAGCTTGGTGAATATTCGGCAATTCTCCAAACGCTTCTTCTCGTTCCTGAACGCTTTGAACTGTCTGGGTTGCCTCGTTCCAGGGGAGGGTAACGGTGAAGCGACTACCCTTACCTAACTCACTCTCCAACGCAATACTGCCACCATGCAACTCAACAATCCGTCGCACCAGCGCCAAACCCAAACCCGTGCCTGCATAACGACGGGAGAGACTGCTATCTAACTGGACAAACGGTTTGAACATCTTATCAATACTTTCGGCAGCAATCCCAATTCCAGTGTCTATGACACTAAATTGCAGCGTTTCACTTGATAAATTCCCTTCAATTTCGAGGCAAACCTCACCACCTTCTGGCGTAAATTTCACAGCATTGCTCAATAGATTAATTAAAACCTGCCGGAGGCGGCGCTCATCGACTTCTATATCACCTAATCCCTCAGCAATCTTGGAACTGAGTTTAATCTGTTTCTGATGCGCTAGCTGTTTGACAAACGTCAAGCTGGACTCACAGAGGTCATGAACATCAACTGGAGCAGTCTGTAGCTGCATTTTGCCGGATTCAATCTTTGAGAGGTCGAGAATATCATTAATAAGTTCCAGCAAATGTCTACCACTGTTCTCAATGGTTGTCATTGACTTGCGCTGCTTATCAGTTAGAGAACCATACACTTCTTCCTGTAACGCTTCCGAAAGACCAAGAATTGCATTGAGAGGCGTTCGCAATTCGTGACTCATATTCGCGAGAAACTCATCCTTAAGCCGTGTTGCTCTCGCTAACTCCGCATTCGCAAGACTAATTCTTTCACTACTTTGACGCAGTTGTTCATCTGCTTGTTTACGTTCAGTAATGTCATAGACTAAGGCACAAGACCATAACATCTTCCCGTTTTCATCGAGTACTGGACTTGTAGACATATAAGTCCAAACAGTGTTGCCGTTTTTTGTTGTGAGTTGAATTTCATATTTGTCACCTGTACCTGATTTTCGACGCTCTAGATTTAGCCTCGCTAAGGTTCGATCGGCTTCGGAGATAAAGTCAAAAATTTGTCGTCCCAGCAGTTCGGCTTCAGTGTAGCCAAGCATCCTCACCATTGCCTGATTGACATACGTTGTCTTGGCTTCATTGTCTACGACCCAAATTCCTTCCTCAGCCAGTTCAACAATTTGCTGGTATCGCGTCTCACTTTCGCGGACACGGTGTTCCAGGCTTTGATTGAGTCGTTTGATCTCTTCTTCTGCTTGCTTACGCTCTGTAATGTCTGTTAGAAACGTCATTACAAATGTACCGTCTTTTGTTTGAATAGGACTCAGTCCGGCTTCAATTGGAAACTCTGTTCCATTCTTGCGTCGAGCAAATAAGTTTCTCGTTTTGCTCATGGAGCGTTTGGTTGGCTGTTCTCGATAGCCATGGCGATATGCAACATGACTGTGGTGAAATCGTTCCGGCATCAATAACTCAACGCTGCGACCTAAAACTTCAGTATGGTCATATCCAAATAATTCCTCTGCTTTGGCGTTGAATATAACAATTTCGCCCTTAGCGTTGGTGACAATAATTGATTCTGAAGCAGATTCCAAAAAAGCACGAAATTTGGCTTCGCTGTCATAGAGTTGTTTTTCTGCTAGCTTACGCTCAGTAATGTCGCGCAGGACGACTTGAGCGGCTGGTTCATTTTGATAAGTGAAGGGAATAGCTGTTACTTCTGCATTGAAAACGGTTCCATCTAACCGGAACCACTTTTCTTCGATGAGGGGAACCTGACGTTTGTCGTCTCGAAGTTGTCGGATGCGTTCTTTGGCAATTTCTCGATCGTCTGGATGGATGAAATCTAGTATCGGTTTTCCGATGAGTTCTTCAGGATCAGTTGCACCATAAAGTTTTATAGCAGCGGGGTTGACAAAGACAAACTTGCCCTGACTTTGGATAAAGATTCCATCAGGGCATAATTCTACTAGCTGACGGTAGCGTGCTTCACTGTCTTGGAGATAGCGATCGCGTTCAGTTAGTTTTTGGTTCAGACGGTTCAACAGGTAAGCGGCAACAACAGAACCCCCAATGCCAATACCTGCTGACAAACCCAGTATCAACCAGGTTCGTTGTCGCTGTTGGTTTAACTGCCTGTCGCGTTCAACCTGTAGGCGTTCCTCTTGTGCTAAAAACTCATTAATTTGCGCTCTTGTGCGATCCATCGCTCGCTTGCTTTCAATCACCTGAGCGGCAAAGTCTGGTGAGCGAATTAGAGTATTGGGGGATTCCTTACTAGCCAACTCCCGAAGACGCTCTAAAAGAGTAAGTCTGGTATTGACTAAGACTCGAATTTGTTGAACTTGTTGGGTTTGAGAGGGATTATCAGCAACTAACTGAGTCAGTTGATCGAGGGAATTGGGAATAAAAGCGATCGCAGCTTGATAGCCTGTGAGGAATTCTTGGTCTTGGGTAATTTCATAACCCCGGGCTCCTGTTTCTGCATCCAGCAGTGCCGTGAGTAAGCGTTTTCCTTCCAGGCGGACTTGCTGGGTGTGTTGTACCCTGTTTTCAGCTTTTACTGTCTTGAAGTGTAGCCAACCAAAGGCTGACACAGAGGCGACAAGACAAGATACCGGAATCGCGAGGATAAACTGCCCTCGCTGACGAACCAGCGATTTGAGCCAGCGAGATTGCTGATTTTTGGTTGGATCGGTTTTCATGGTGAGAGTAGATTCGAGGCATAAAAACTCAACTCAATCGGCTCTAGGGTATGACTATTACCCCTATCAAGGTTAAGGCGCGTAGGTGGTAGGTTTTAGGGACTTCCAATCCAGAAAGGGTTTAGAGGAAAATGATTTGTTAGATGTTCACATTGATAATGTAAGCCACATATCTTAAAGAGGAGAGGTCGTTAAGCACAGCCAGCACCAGCTATCTAACGGCCTAACGTTTGCTTATAAGGCAAGCGGGTGAAATACGCATCACTCTAGCAACGAATGTTATGAGGGAAACAGGCATGGGAAACTTGTAGAGCTTCACTTGGGTCGCTTTGAACAAAATTGTTAATCGCTCCACACACATCGCAGTCAAATCACTCTTATGAAGTTTCAGCTTAATTGGTCTGGTGACAGGACGCTTCAGCATTCTCACAATAGAAGAATTGTCGGTTTGCTGACTCAAATCAAGGCAATTCGGCAAGGCACTTTTTTTTCGATCTTCGTTGCTCTGTCTTGGTGGTTCGCCGCCCCGGCTTCTGCCGCTGAACGCCTCACCTTGCGCTTAGGTCCATTTGAGCAATCGGTTGCGGTCACTGATTTAGAAAGGTTTGCAACGACTGGGGAACTATCACCGCAGCTAAAACCCTTCGGTGCGGTGCTGACGCCACAGGTGCAGCAATTGCTGACCCGGCACTTGGAAATTGACCCCAACATGACTGATAAATTCATCAAAGACCTGCTTCGTTCTTCCGATGGTGCAAGATTGCTTGAGCAGATTGGTCTGGCTCTCCCCAATAGCAGCGTTGAGCAATTACAGGCAGCACTATATTTGGCCGCAAGGCAAGCTGATGGTTTATCGGTGCTGGGCTTTTTACGGGCTTATCCAGAGGAGAGTGTAACAATTGATGCCTCTTCTGTGATCGGGATTGCCCTTCAACTCAATACCTCCTACTGGCAAAGCCAAGCAATAGGGCCTCTCTTGGAGCAAGAACTAGAAGTCACTGATACAAGCAACTTCCGCCCTACGTTTAACCCGGCTGCCCCTGGTCAACAATATGTCCAAGAGCGGACATTGTCACTGCGAGACCGACTACGCGATCGCACAATCCTTGTAGACCTCTACTGGGCATACAAGAGCGAAGGTCCACTGGTCATTCTTTCTCACGGTTTTGGTTCCGATCGCAAATTTTTAACGTACTTAGCGCGTCATTTAGCATCCCACGGCTTCACTGTTGCCTCTCTAGAGCATCCAGGTAGTAACTTCACTTGGCTGAATGGGGTTTCTCTGGGAGGTGTCCCTGATAATTTATTAGCTCCCTCAGAGTTTGTTAACCGTCCTAAGGATGTCAGCTTTGTCCTAGACGAACTCGCTGAGCGAAATCAGGAATACGGTCAGTGGTATCGTAAATTAAACACTGAACAAGTCACGATGATTGGTCACTCTCTAGGGGGCTACACCGCACTGGCGCTTGCAGGAGGAGAACTGAACTTAGAGGAAGTACGACGGTATTGTAAAAATCGTAGCCCCATCGGACGGTCACCAGCCGATTGGTTTCAGTGTTCTGCAGCTGACTTGCCCAACAATCGAATGCAATTACGGGATGATCGAATAACTCAGGTGATTGCGCTCAATAGTGTAACTGGACGCTTATTTGGCAGTAAGGGTTTGCAGCAGGTGAGTGTCCCAACCTTAATCTTGACAGGAACAGACGATGCGATTACACCATCACTCGACCATCAACTGCGACCCTTTGCTCAATTGAGTGGTACCAAGTATCTTGTTAGTGCGATTGGTGGTACACACTTGAGTGTAACTGACCGAGCCAATCTCAATGATGCCCTCGCCCGCAGCACCCTCGTTAAAGAGCGTATTGGTGAAGAAGTTGACCCACTGCGAGAACTCATCCGAGGTGTGAGTCTCGCCTTCGTCAAACAGCTAACGCCAGAAGCAAAGCTCTACGAACCCTTTTTGACCTCGGCTTATGCTCAGTCGCTCTCAACCCCAACACTCTCATTGCGTTTTAGTACAGAGTTACCCACAACAATGGCGACTTGGTTCCAAGTTCAAGCCGTTAGTCATCAGCAAATTGCCATCCGTCTGCCCGATGTCAACAACTGGTTAATCAGCGCGATTAAATCCTACTTCTTAACTTCTACAAGCATGTTGTCGCAAGCAGATTGTTGTGCAGGGCAACTCAATCAAGTCTTTACAGATCTTCTAGACAATTACCAGCCACCAAGCGGTTTTGGCTAAAGCGCAGGCAACCTAGTGCAAGAAGGCAGGAAGTTTGCTGATTCAGTCTCAGGATATAAGCCTGGTCTAGTTCACTATGTCACTATAAAACGTAAGAATACCCAAGGCTCGAATAGTCTCTCCTGTCATGCCTACCCCGATGAATACAGCTGAACGCCTCGCTACACTCAATCGCATCCGCAAACTTAGTCGTTTGATGGATACAGCTATTGGTATTCCTGGGACACGTTTTCGGATTGGAATAGACCCTATTATTGGTTTAATTCCTGGGGCTGGAGACATAGTAAGTACAGGATTTTCTGCTTACATCATCTATCTAGCTACCCACTTTGGTATACCAGCCAAAGACCTCAGACAAATGATTTTCAACATTGGTCTAGAGGCTGCTGTTGGCACCGTACCTTTAGTCGGTGATTTATTTGACGCTTACTACAAGTCCAACATTCGCAACTTGGCAATTTTGGAGCAACATCTGCAAGCGACAGAACCAGAAATTGAAGAGCTTGCCTCAGTTCGCGCCGAATCTAGAGAGCCAAACTTACCGAAAACTCGCGAGAAAGCCCCACTGATTTGAATAGTTGAACAAGAAAAACACAGAAGTTCAGAAGTTCAGGAGAAGGCTGAACTTTGGATGAACTCAACAGTAAGAAAAGGAATAAATCACTCCTTTCTTTGCCCTATTGCCTATCGATTTAACACAGCAGAATGTGCTTGGTATAGCAATCGAAGCATAGATTAAGGCACAACGGAGGCTATAACCCTTAGCCAGAGCTATTTGGCTGAAAGCTGACCGCTGAAAGCTGTCCGCTGAAGAGCTATATCAACTCTAACCAGGCAAGCGAGGCGGCACAGTTCGAGCAAATTTTTCCTGTCCCTCCTCAAGATTGGCAGGAACACCATTAGGAAAGTTTTCAGTAATTAAACTCCGCAGTCGTTCAAGTCGATTGTCGGGGTTAGGATGGGTGCTGAAAAATTCTGGGGATTGTCCACCTTGTCTAGCCGAAGCTAGCACCTGCATCAGTTCGACAATTCCTTTCGGGTTATAGCCTGCTTGTGTCATAAACCGAAAACCCAGTTGGTCACTTTCTAATTCATCTTCACGTCCATAGCGCAGGCTAACCAATTGATTAACTGCCTGGGCAACAAGCGCCGCTTGCCTTGCACCTTCCGGCGAATCACTGGCGGCAATTCCAACAGCGTTCACTAACGCCGAACCAAGTTGCTGCTTGGCGAGATGCTCAGCACCATGTCGCGCTACAACATGCCCGACCTCATGCCCCAACACGCCTGCTAGTTGCGCTTCTGTTTTGAGGCGTCTGAGCAAACCTGCTGTAATAAAAACCTGTCCCCCCGGTAGGGCAAAGGCATTGATCGTTTGGGGGTCTCTGAGCAGATGAAACTCGTAGGGATAGGGTAACTCAGATGCTCCTGAGTTCTGCACAATCCGCCCTCCCACTTGGTCAATATAGGCTTGAAGGGCTTGGTCGGGATAAAGACCTCCGTGCTGTGCTGCCATCTTTTGAGTAGCTTGTCGCCCAATTACTACTTCCTGTTGGGGAGAAAGCTGTACCCGTTGCCGTTCTCCAGTCACTGGATTTTCTACAACGTTGGTACAGTAGCTAATTAGCCCAAACAGCCCAAACAAAATTCCAATTCCCAGACGAAGTAATAGTCTCTGCACTTATTTCCCCCAACGGCTGGCAAAGAGGTTAGCATCTTCTACTTCCATCTAGCATCAGTCCGAAGGATACTGTTTAATTTCCAAATGTCCTAATTACCTAGATACGGTAGTCTCACGGTGAAGGTCAGTGGCGGAGATATTCTTGAAACAAGGCAGAATGATTGTCCGTCCACTGCACTGATATTCAACCATTTCAGGCTATACAATTCCACCGTTAGCTCGTATCATCTGACCCGTAATCCAATGAGCCTCGTCAGAAACTAACAATGCAACAGCACTGGCAACATCATTTGGTTTACCCAATCGTCCCAATGGGGTTTGAGCAATGAGTTGATTGACTTGCTCTTGATTGAGCACCAACCCATCAGTCTCTGTTACACCCGGAGAAATGGTGTTAACCGTGATGCCGCGTCCACCCACTTCTTTTGCCAGACAGGTGCTGAACTGTTCAATTGCTGCCTTGCAGCCTGAATATGCCCCACCCGTTGGAATTGGCATGACTGTACCACTGGTGGATAAACTGACAATGCGTCCTCCGTCTGCTATGTGCTGTGCTGCCTGCTGAAGTGCAAAGTAGACGCCTTTAGTGATCTCAAACATAGCGTCATACTCTTCTTCAGTCATCTGAGCCGTTAACTTGAAGATGTTTTTCCCTGCGGCATTATTGACGAGGATATCTAACTTGCCAAAGTGTTCGAGGGTTTTTTGGAACAAGCTACGAATTTCGGCAATATTTCTCATATCAACCTGTATTGCGATCGCATCCGAACCACTTGCTTTGATGGCTGCGACGACTTCAAGCGCTTTGTCCCGGTTGCCAACATACGTCACGACGACGTTTGCACCTTCCTTTCCCAAGTGTTCTGCGATCGCTCTTCCAATTCCACGCGACGAACCAGTCACAATCGCTACTTTCCCTTTCAACGACGACATCGTGTTCTTTCCTGATAGCAATGATGATTGAACGCTTACTAAGGTACAGTTCTACTAACTTTTTCGGAAGTACTTACTTTTTTGTAAGCTTATCAGGAGATAACTACAAATGTCACAAGAGCAGACTGAGGGGACGATATTTGTGCAAACTACGCTCAAAATTTTGGGCGGCAAGTGGAAGATTCTAATTTTGTGGCATTTGAAAGATGAAGCGAGACGATTTAGTGAATTGAAGCGACGAATGCCTGAGATTACTGAAAAAATGCTGATACAACAACTCCGAGAACTGGAAAAAGATGGAATTGTGAATCGGAAAGTCTATTCCGATGTGCCTCCTAAAGTTGAGTACTCGTTCACGAATTATGGTAAAAGTCTCGAACCTGTATTGAAAGCCCTCTGTGAATGGGGTCAAGAACATTTGGAGCGGGTAAAGTTTAATGGGATTGACTAGATTTGTGCTGCTCTCATCTTCCAGAAGTTGGGTGCATCCCAATGCCAGCAAATTGCCGATGCCCTCCCTGATAGACAGCTAATCTCAATAGCTAAAACGCATATGTATACGAGGGTGAAGCTTCTCTTCTACTGGCTTACCTCCCTTAAGATGTTGCTCCACAATCACTGGAACATCAGCTTGTTGAACTCGACAGTACCAAGTTTCCTCTGGAAGAACTCGTACTGTTGGACCAGAACTGCATTGTCCCTGACAACCTGTGCCTGTCACGGTAAAACCGTCCACTTGTGCCGCTTCAAAAGCTGCCAGTACTGCGGCTGAACCGGCGGCTGTACAAGATGTATGCTGACAAACTAAAACAGAACGCTCGTGTGAGTTTGAGTTCTTTTGTTCGGAATTCGTTTCCACTATTGGTTTAGCTGCGTACTATTGATGGCTACGCTCCTATCTTAACCAGGGGTATTAGAATCAAGTTGTCGTTTCAATAAAGGTTGATGGGTAAAGTATCCACCATTGCTCCCGATAGTCTTGTTGCTGGCTTCCATGCCCTATCTGACCCAATCAGGATTCAAGTCTTGGAGTTATTGCGATCGCAAGAGTTGTGTGTCTGTGAACTGTGCGAACACTTGGGGGTAACACAGTCCAAGCTCTCGTTTCATCTAAAAAACTTGAAAGAAGCAGATTTAGTGCGATCGCGTCAGGAAGGTCGCTGGATTTACTACAGCCTCAATCTATCCCAATTTGTGATTCTGGAGCAGTACCTCGCAGAATTCCGCCGTTTCAGCCCCATCTTACCAGCCCGTCCCTGCTCAGACACCCCTTAATCATCAACTTATTTTAATAAAAACTGATTTATCAATGCGCTGATAGCTGCTCTACAGAGGACTCAGCAAAATCCCTTACCAAAATCTTGCTTGACAAATCAATTTTTTTTGAAATGATGGTATTAATTCCATATTCAACTCACGGTTTTCGCTGGACAGTCTCAGCTGAACCTAAAAATCGAAGAGTTGTTACGGAAGGAAGCAAAGTTCTGGCTATTCGCCCTTAGCTTTTGACCTCGGACTAATCCTGATGAGTACAAACAATCGTCAAGCAACTGCATCACCCCCGATTGCTGGTAGTAGTCTCAGTTTTTTTGAAAAATATCTCACCGTTTGGGTATTCTTGTGCATCTTCGTAGGCATCGCCTTGGGTCGAGTGTTTCCAGGTGTAGCTGTTGCGCTTGATGCCATGAGTATTTATCAGGTATCGATCCCAATCGCCGTCTGCCTGTTTTTCATGATGTATCCGATCATGGTGAAGATTGACTTCACTCAGGCGGCAAATGCACTCAGGACACCCAAACCCGTCATCCTCACCTTGGTAGTGAACTGGTTAATTAAACCCTTCACGATGGTGGCATTTGCTCAGTTTTTCCTGGGTTGGCTGTTTCGCCCCTTGCTGACTGGAACTGAGTTGATTCGCGGCAGTGAGGTGACTCTCTTCAACTCTTACATTGCAGGTACGATTTTATTGGGGATTGCACCTTGCACGGCGATGGTGTTGATGTGGGGGTATCTTTCCTACAGCAATCAAGGACATACCTTGGTAATGGTGGCGGTAAATTCGTTGGCAATGCTGTTTTTGTACGCACCGTTGGGAAGATGGTTGCTGGCGGCGAATGATTTAACGGTGCCTTGGCAGACGATTGTGTTGTCGGTGCTAATTTATGTGGGATTGCCCTTAGCAGCAGGGATGTACAGCCGTTACTGGATTCTCAAGCACAAGGGGAAAGAGTGGTTTGAGCGGCGGTTTCTCAAGTATCTCAGCCCAATCGCGATCGCAGCCCTCTTGATTACTTTAGTATTGCTGTTTGCCTTTAAGGGAGAGTTGATTGTCAACAATCCGCTGCACATTCTCTTGATTGCAGTGCCACTGTTTATCCAAACCAATTTTATTTTCTTAATTAGTTACGTGGCGGCGTTGAAAATGAATCTGTCTTATGAGGATGCAGCACCAGCAGCACTGATTGGGGCGAGTAATCATTTTGAAGTTGCGATCGCTACGGCTGTTATGCTCTTTGGCTTAAATTCTGGTGCAGCATTGGCGACAGTCGTTGGCGTGTTAATTGAAGTACCAGTGATGTTGATGTTGGTAGAGGTATGCAAGCGCACTGCCATGTGGTTTCCCCGTGAACCAGAAAAGGCGACACTACGCGACCCCCGTTGTGTTAGTGCTTATAAGTGATCGATGAGCTTTTTTGTCCAGAAGTCATGTTTGACTTGATGTGTCTAAATCACGCGCAATAGGTGATGTTCAATGAACACATATTCTCACTTTCTGATGACGGCTGCTCTGGACAAGAGCTTACCAAGAGTGCCAATTGTTAAACGTGCTTTCTTGCTTGGCTCTGTTGCTCCTGATTTACCGTTGTGGATTTTGTCAATTGGTAGCATCAGTTACTACCATTTCATCCAAGGCTGGAGCCTTAGAGAGACGTTTAACTATATCTTTGACGAGCTATATTTTTACAATCCTTTCTGGATTGCCTCGCATAATTTCCTTCACTCACCAATTTTGCTACTGCTGGCACTGGTTTTTTTGTGGCAGTCACGCCGCCATATCGGTTCTCGATCTCGATGGTTTTTCTGGTTTGTAGTTGCCTGTCTGTTGCACAGTTTCGTCGATATATTCACTCATGTTAATGATGGTCCCTTGTTGTTTTTCCCTTTAGAGTGGACTATTCGCTTTTACAGCCCAATTAGTTATTGGGACCCTCAATACTACGGTAGAGAGTTTCAAGTTTTTGAACGGATATTGAATGCTGTGTTGTTGATTTATCTGTTTAGTCCTCGGCTTTGTCGCTATTTGCGTAACCGAATACCGTTCTACTCTCCCAATTCCTGAGTATCCATAGCAAAAGGCAAAAGGCAGAGGGCAGAGGGCAGAGGGCTTTTATGCAGAAGGGATGCATATTGACGGGTCTTGGTTTCAGTATGTGGCGAGAGTCAAGAGTTGCCTTGGCGACTGCTATACCTCACTGTTGCTGAATTTAGCCACCTCTGTCTGGATCAATCAAATATTTCTCACTAGTGCTAGACAATGACGACTTTCAATCACAAGCCGCGAATCTTATTTCTGTATGGTTCATTACGCGATCGCTCTTATAGTCGCCTTTTAGCTGAAGAAGCCGCCCGCATTATTGAGGAGTTTGGAGCCGAAGTGCGGTTCTTTGACCCTCGTGAGTTACCGATTCACGGCAGTGTACCCGATACTCATCCCAAAGTTCAGGAGTTACGGGAGTTGAGTTTATGGTCTGAAGGACAAGTGTGGTCAAGTCCAGAGATGCACGGCAATATTACTGGCATTCTGAAAAACCAGATCGACTGGATTCCTTTGAGCATTGGGGCAGTTAGACCAACTCAAGGCAGAACTCTAGCAGTTATGCAAGTAAGCGGGGGTTCGCAGTCGTTCAATGCGGTAAATACACTGCGAATTCTAGGGCGCTGGATGCGGATGTTTACGATCCCGAATCAATCCTCTGTTGCTAAAGCCTATCAGGAGTTTAATGAGGACGGGACGATGAAGGATTCCCCTTATCGCGATCGCGTTATTGATGTCATGGAAGAACTTTACAAGTTCACTTTGCTATTGCGTGACAAGGTTGATTATCTAACAGACCGCTATAGCGAACGGAAGGAAAAAGCGGCTCAGCAAACTATCCAAATTGCGAATACTGCCCTTGAGGTTAATAGTAAAAGCACCTAAATGTTTTTATCTGACCTAGAGGCAGATCGTTGTACTAGTGCAGCACGGCACAAATAACTATCCTCTTGCACTATCGTACAAATTTTTCAGTTGTCCAATTACTAACTACTGTTATGAAACGAGTCATGTTTGTTTGTAAGAAAAACTCTTGCCGTTCCCAAATGGCAGAAGGATTCGCTCGTCACCTGGGAGAAGGCAAGATTTCTGTAACCAGTTCGGGATTAGAGGCAAGTGAAGTGAATTCTACTGCGGTTGAGGTGATGTCGGAAATTGGCATTGATATTAGTAGCCAAACGTCTAAGGCATTAAGTGATTTTCAGCCTGAAGACTATGATATTGTGATTTCTCTCTGTGGCTGTGGTGTCAATTTACCGGAGGCTTGGGTACTGCGAGAGGTATTTCAAGATTGGCAGTTGGATGACCCTGCTGACCAACCAATAGAAACGTTTCATCGAGTTCGGGATGAAATCAAGGAACGGGTGAAAACCTTGATAGAGTCGGTTGCCTTATCGAAGACTCGTTAGTTAAAAGGCGATCGCACTTCTAAAGCGGGGTACCTAGTTTAATCAAAGCAAGTAGTAGAGTGGCACAGTTCACTCTACTTTTTTATTGACATAATCCTTAGGGTGATTGCCGAACAAAGGCAATTGAGCTTAGTACGGGTCATTAAGCTTGAGATTTAAAAAAACGTGCGCTTAAGGTCAGTAAACGAAATTTTTCTGTAGCATCAAAGAGAAAGCCAGAAATTTACTGGTTCAGGTTTTCCTTTGTCTGTCATAGCCTGAATACCCTTGAAGAGCATAGGATTTCGATGAGTTATCTTGAGACAACTGCAAAGTTTTACAGCGAAGTTGCCCAAACGCCGCAAGTTGGGTTGTGTTGTGTCCAAAGCAGTCCCTTGCAATTACCAGGACTGAAAGTTCCCTACCAGATGCAGCAGATGAACTACGGTTGCGGTACAACTGTTCATCCTGCTGAACTGAGTAACGAGCCGACTGTGCTGTATGTGGGTGTTGGTGGTGGCTTGGAAGCTTTACAGTTTGCTTATTTTTCCAGGCGTTCTGCTGGTGTAATTGCTGTTGAGCCAGTCAGTGCGATGCGTGAAGCGGCTACCCGTAACTTGGAATTGGCGGCTAACGAAAATCCCTGGTTCGAGCCAAGTTTTGTGGAAATTCGGGAAGGAGATGCCTTCGGCTTACCAGTCCCCAATGCCTCTGTAGATGTCGTTGCCCAGAATTGCCTATTCAATATTTTTGAACCTGCTGACTTGTCCAAAGCGCTGAAAGAAGCATTTCGGGTTTTGAAACCCGGTGGACGCTTGCAAATGAGCGATCCAATTGCTACTCGACCAATCCCAATGCATCTGCAACAAGATGAACGTTTAAGAGCGATGTGTCTCTCTGGTGCTTTCACTTATGAAGAGTACATTCAACGGATTGTTGATGCTGGCTTTGGTCAAGTAGAAATCCGCGCTCGTCGTCCTTACCGACTCTTGGATCGAAGAAGCTACGGATTGGAAGAAGATTTGCTTTTAGAAAGTCTTGATTCCGTTTCTTTCAAGGTTCTGATTCCGGAAGATGGTGCCTGCATTTTCACAGGGAAAACAGCAATTTACACCGGGGAACAAGAGGTTTTTGATGATTCCGCAGGACACATTCTTCAGCGTGGTGTACCAGCCGCCGTCTGCGATAAAACGGCAGCTAAGTTCGCAGCGTTAATTCCAGAAAACGTGTTAATCACAAATTCTACCTGGCACTACACTGGTGGTGGTTGCTGTTAGGAAAAATCCGGCGAAGAACGATAAGATTTAGAAGATTGTTAAAAATGGTTCAGACAGAAGCCTCCGCAGTAACGCCGTTTAGAAAAAAACTGAATAGACCCTTACCGAAAGACCCAATTAATGTTTTACAAATTAATCTGGGGAAGCGCTGCAACCTTGCTTGTACTCACTGTCATGTAGAAGCGAGTCCTCATCGGACAGAAGAACTTTCCCCAGAAGTTTGTGACCAATTAATTGAAGTCATTCATCGATTTCCCCAAATCAAAATTGTTGATTTGACTGGCGGTGCCCCGGAGATGAACTATGGATTTAAGCCGTTAGTTGAGGCAGCACGAGCCACAGGAAAGCAGGTAATTGTTCGCTCGAACTTAACAATTTATTTTGAGCCTGGGTTTGAGTATCTTCCAGAATACTTTGCAAAGCATCAGTTGAGAGTTGTTGCCTCGTTACCTTGCTATCTGGAGGACAATGTTGATAAAATGCGCGGTCGAGGGGTCTATGATGGCTCAGTTCGTGCCATTCAATGGCTTAATCAATTGGGTTATGGAAAAGACCCTAGTTTGATACTTGACTTAGTGTATAATCCCCCGCTACCACTTACTGAAACGTTTTCTTTAACTCCTAGGCAAGATAAGTTAGAACAGGATTACAAAATGTTCCTCAAAGAACATTTTGATATTACTTTTAATCAATTGTTCGCTATCACAAATTTGCCTGTCGGAAGAAGTAAATTTCATTTGCAACGAACTAAGCTGTATGCTCCCTATCTAGAGTTTTTGGAGAGCAATTTTAATGCAGGCACTGTGGAGCATTTAATGTGTCGTGATGAACTCTCAATTGATTATCTGGGTAATGTTTATGATTGTGACTTTAACCAGATGGAGAATGTTGCAGCGAAGTCTCGGACAGGGGGAATATTGACGGTTAGTAAGCTTCTGGAAGCAGGAACATTAGATTTAATTGATGAGATTCGTACAGCGTCCTATTGCTATGGTTGTACGGCTGGTTGTGGTTCTAGTTGCGGTGGAGCTTTAGTTTAGGACGAATGATACTGACTTAAGAGCCTGGAAATAAATTTCCGGCTCAAAACCGAAGTAAGCTTTAGCTTACTACATCAGCCTTTCAACCCGTTTTAACGGGTTTTAGCTTTTAGCCCGTTCGCGTTCGCGAAGCGTTCTCGAAGAGTAGCGTTCCCGTTCCCCGTAGGGGTTCCCTAAGGGTAGGGTACTTTAGTTCAGGGCTTAAGTCAGTACCATTCGACTTAAGGGGAATGTCACTAACAAATAGCCTGTCACTCTAAGCAATAGAAGCAACAGGCTAATGCTAAAGGAATGCCTTAGGTATGTGAAGCTAATCAAGGCATTTCTCAAAAAAGCTTAAATTAGACCTGTTCGACCTCCAGCCATCGTTGAAGGTGCATCATAGATTCCCCAATCACGTACTCCCCGATTCTCAAGAATTGCTTCGGCACTGAGGATTTCCTCTGCTGTACCCTGGACTACTACCAGATAATCCCCTGCGGAGACTCGCTCTTCATAATGCTTAGCTCTGTCTTCGGGAACACCCCAACCAATTAGTGCACCAGCAAGGGCACCAGTCGCGGCACCAATTGCACTTCCCAAAAGGGTGTTCGCTAAAAGAAGACCTACTTCAGCAGCAACACCAACTCCAGGGATTGCCAATACGCCTAAGCTGCCAACTAAGCCAATGATTCCTCCCGTCGCCGCCCCGGCTGTCGCTCCAGCTTTGGTGCCTCCTTCAATTTGCTCACCCTTGCTATCACTCACGTCAGCACCGCCAATCTGCTCGTTGCGGTTAGCGTTTTGGACGATTACAGAAACTCTATCCATGTTGAAGCCAGCATCTCTGAGTTCATTGAGTGCATGTTCCGCATCTTGACGGTTAGAGAAAATGCCGACAGCGTGTTGAGTTTTTCCTACAGTCATGCTTTACCTCTTTTTCCTTAAGCACACAAGCCTACAAAAATGCAGGGATTAACTTTACAGCCCACTTTCCGCACCCTGAAGTGTCACACTACGAATTTTGGCTTTTTGGGGATTTTGGTTTTGCGATCGCAAAACGGATTTTCCAGTTCTTTGTATAAAAAGTGACCCCATCAGGTCGCTAAATTCCGCAAAAACCGATTGTGACAGTAGCGGGTGCGGAATGTGGGTTACAGTTATTGGTGCTTTTAACTACGGCTTCATTTTTGTAATTGTGAAGTGGGTATTCATCGGTCTGTAGGGTAAGCTTAATTTCTGTCATTAGATAGGTGAAATGATGGAGCGATCGCTCTATGAAACTGCTACGAAGAGAGCATCTTAAATACTGTTGCTATTTGAGATTGAGGGAATTGAGAGACAATTTGACTTAAAACGCGATCGCCTAACTGTCTAAGCGCGTGTTTGAAAAGTACGGTTGTCATTCCGCAAGGCTAAAGCATTCTGACAGCGTAGCTCCAACTCTAGATCAAGAGATAGCACTATGTATTGACTAGTAGTTGTTGCCTTTGTTTAATTATTAATAATTGTAAAGCTAGAGCGTTAAAGCGTCAAAACCGCATTATTCCGTAGATACACTAACAAACAGTGCAGATGTACTGATAGTTTCTAATGAATTGGTGTGAGGCATTAAAGCCTGAATGATTCCGCTACAACTAACACTAAAAAACTTTCTCAGCTACCGTGAAGCGACTCTAGACTTTCGCGGTCTGCATACAGCCTGTATCTGTGGCCCCAATGGCGCGGGTAAATCGTCTCTTCTCGAAGCACTTACCTGGGTAATCTGGGGGGAAAGTCGTGCGGCATCAGAGGATGACATTATCAATGCCGGGGAAAAAGATGTCCGAGTAGATTTCATCTTTAAAAATAACCACCAAACTCTTCGGGTGATTCGGACTCGCCACCGGGGCCAAAGTAGTTCCTTGGAATTTCAGGTTGAGACACCTACAGGGTTTCGATCTTTAACAGAGAAAGGGGTACGGGCAACTCAGCAGTCGATTTTGCATCATCTCAAGCTTGATTACGATACGTTTATTAACTCGGCATACCTGCGCCAAGGTCGGGCAGATGAATTTATGCTGAGGCGTCCAAGTGAGCGCAAGCAAATTCTTGCCGACTTACTTAAGCTCAATCAGTACGAAGTATTAGCGGAACAGGCAAAAGATTTATCACGCCAGTTTAAAGGTCAAGCAGAACAGCTAGAGCAGAGTTTGGAGACAATCCAACAACAGCTACAAGAACGAGAAGCGATCGCACAACAACAGGCGACATTAAGTGCGATGTTGCAACAGCTACAACAATCTCAAGACCTTGACCACCAACAACTCCAACAACTCCAAGCCGTTCAGCACCAGCGTAGTACCTGGCAACAACAAGCGACGTTTGTTAAGCAACAATATCAAAATCTCGGCTCAGATTGCGATCGCCTGACTCAAGATATCGCTGCCACACAAGCACAACAACGACAACTTTCTACCCTACTCAATCAAGAAGACTCAATCAAAACAGGTTACTCCCAATACATCAACCTGCAACAACAAGACGAAATCCTCAGTTCAAAATTCCAGACTTACCAGGAAGCCCAACAACAAAAACAGCAACTCCAACAGCAGCTAAGCCAACAAGTTAACGAAATTAATCTAAAAATTCGTCAAACTCAAGCTCAACTCGATGCCCTACGACCTCAAGAACAAGACATTCAGGAAACTCTCTCCCGTTCTGGAGAAGTCGCCCAAGCACTAGAGCAACTCAACAGCGCCCGTCGCCGCCTCAATCAACTGGATAGTTTGCAACTTCAGGTATCTCCCCTTCTACAACGCCGTCACTCTATCCAAATAGAACTCGATCGCGCCCAAGCCAGACTCAGTGCCAGATTAGACGAACTGCGCTCGTCTGAGAAGCAGCTAAATGCTCAGATTTCAACAACTCCCCAACTCAGGCAAACTGTGCTGCAAGTGGGTGTAGAAATCGGGCAATTGGAGAAAAAGCGTGTTTATCAGCAGCGAGTGCAGGAAAAAGGACTCGAACGTCGAGGCTTTCAGGAACGTCTGCAAGAAAACCAACGCCGCTATGAAAAACAGTTGGCAGAACTGACGCAAAAAATCGAAATGCTGCAAGCGCAGAATGCAGTTTGTCCATTATGCGATCGCCCTTTGGATGAAGCCCACTCGCATCACGTCATCCAGAAAACCACGGCTGAACAACAGGAAGTACAAGAACAATTCTGGGTTGTGCGAGAGCAACTAGCAGTATGCGATCGCGAACTTCAGGTATTGCGTCAAGAATACTCTCAACTCTCCCAGGAAATGGCTCCGTATGAGAAGTTGTTGGAGCAACGAGGGCAATTAGAAGCACGACTCGAAGCAACTGACGAAGTTTACGACAGACTCTATGAACTCTCGGAGGAAAAGGAAGAACTTGAGAAAGCGCTTAGTGTTGGCACTTACGCCGCAGAGTTACAGGAAGAACTGCGACAACTCGATGCTCAGTTGCAACAGCTCAACTACAGTGAACAAACCCATGCCCTAACACGCGGTGAAGTAGATCGCTGGCGCTGGGCAGAAATCAAACAAGCCAAGCTTGAAGAAGCCAGCAAGCGTCTGGCTAAAATTGATGCCCAAAAGCCGCAACTCAAAGCCCAGCTTGACGCTCTCCATGTTTCCCTGCAAGAACTGCAAACTACTTCCGAACTGCAAAAGCGTGTTGAAGCCCTCGATCAGCAGATGGCACAAATCGGCTACAACTTAACTGAACACAACACCCTGCGAACCTCACTGCGGCAAGCCCAGTCTTGGCAGCTACGTCATCAGGAGTTAGTATCTGCCCAGCAGCAGTATCCGCAACTTTGCGAACGTTTGGAATCCTTAAAACATACCCTTGAGCAACGACGCTCTGATCAGGAAGCTGTTAATGCACAACTAGAGACTGTTGTCAAGCAACTCGAACAGTGTCCAGACGCAAGCAACGAAATCCAAGCTTTAGAACAACAGATACAACAGCGGCGGCGACAACTGGATGAACAACTTTCTCAGCAAGGGCGTTTACAACAGCGCTTTACCCAACTCGAATCACTACAAACGCAATACGAGGAACAGCAAAAACAGTTTCAAGACCTCCAACGACAATATCGTGTTCATCAGGAATTAGCGTCAGCGTTTGGTAAGAATGGCATCCAAGCGCTAATGATTGAGAATATCTTGCCCCAACTAGAGGCGGAAACCAATAACATTCTTTCCCGACTAACTGGGAATCAATTGCACGTCCAAATTGTGACTCAAAAAGCAGGGCGTCGGGCCACTAAGAAAACGACAAAACTGATTGATACGCTGGATATTCTGATTGCTGATGCTAGTGGGACACGACCTTATGAAACGTATTCGGGTGGTGAAGCCTTTCGGATTAATTTTTCGATTCGTCTGGCTTTGGCGCGACTCTTGGCACAACGTGCAGGAACATCGTTACAAATGCTGATTGTTGATGAAGGGTTTGGGACACAGGATTCGGACGGATGCGATCGCTTAATTGCGGCGATCAATGCGATCGCGTCTGACTTTTCCTGTATCCTCACCGTGACACATATGCCTCAGTTCAAAGAAGCCTTCCAGACTAGGATTGAAGTTCGTAAAAATCAGCAAGGTTCTCACCTCAGTCTCTCGGTGTAAGACTTAAACTGATCTCAATCGTCTTAGAATCTTAACTTTTTGTGTATTGCAGGATTACAGACATTCATCAGCCTCAAAAATAGCTCCCAAGCGGGGTTGAGGCTTACTAAATCCAGTAAAATTTCTACAGAAGGCTTTAGATGTAATACAAATTTATACAAAATATCCGTATCTCTACGGATATTTGCCAAGACAGCAGCGATTATGGTATTTAGTATGACCCATTCGTATTTCAGCGGCATCAAAGCTGTGAAACGGTAGAAACGTGTATTTCGTCTCTTCGCTACGCACTCTAAGTGTAGTTAAGAGATAGCGAATACAGTTGGGGTAGAGCATCAGGGGATTTACGATTCAGGCGTTCAATGTGTTTCCTTGTCGCTCAGAGTTGTTGACGCAATAACAATCAACTCTTGGCAGATGTAGGGAAGCTCGTATCGCCAGATAGCCATATAAAGAGCCTAGTGGCTCTTTTTCGGAGCTATAGCGCAGTAGCCACTTAAGTTAGGACATCGACGGGAGGCTATGCACCCTAGCCGGAGCCTATTCGACTGAAAGCTGACCACTGAAAGCTGACTGCTGAAGAGCTATAACTTCAGCAGCCGTCACAAGCCAGCGAGAAACAGGAACGTTCTTCCTTAACTACTGTTCAAGCCGATGTAAATTGCTGCTTATCAGTAAGGTTAACCAAGTTCAATAAGAGGCAAAATTAGGAGCAGTGTCGGCGTGTGAGAAGAGATGATCAGGGTCTAAAACTCCCATATAGGGATAGGAAGCAAGTATGCGAATGACCAGTACTAAAAACCGGCACCTTACCACGCTTCAAATTGCGTGTAACTATGGTGTCGGCATTGTCATTGCCCTCATTACTGGCTATACCCCTGTCTACTTCGTGGCACAAGTTCCTACTATTCAAAAGAAACCCTCTTTTCGTATTCTCTGGCTGCTGCTTGGAGGCGTGGGTTACACAAGTGTGATCTGGGTAACGCAAAGGTTTGGTCTGCAAGAGGTCACTATTTCCTTCACTAACTTGGTTACTACAGTATTACTAGCAGGAATTCTCTGGCAACGCGCTACTCACGCCAAAGGCAAGCCAAAAAGGAGTTCAGGCAAACTAGCCATGACCAAAGCAGAAAGTACCAGATCCCTTCATCTTGTCCAACCCCAGACTTCTGAGACTGGAAATCGGAAGGCGTGGTTATATAACGATAACGCTGAGTACCCTAGGACACCGATCTACGATCCCCAAACAGGTCTCGTGGAAGAAATTCTTGCGGTTTCTCGTGATATTAGTGAGCAAAAACAGGTAGAAGCAACGCTACGGCAGAGGGAACGTCAGCTTCAGAAGCTAGCGGCTAATGTGCCGGGAATGATTTACCAATTTCTGCTCCGGACAGATGGTTCTGTATCATTCCCCTTTGTCAGTAGTGGGGCACGCGAAATCTATGAACTAGAGCCGACAGCTATCCAGCAAAATGCCGCAGTTGTTATTGATCTAATTCACCCGGATGACCGGGCAAGTTTTGAGGACTCCGTTGCTGCCTCTGCCAAGACATTACAGCCTTGGAGCTGGGAGGGCCGGTCTATTATGGAATCGGGAAAACTCAAATGGTTGCAAGCCGGGTCTCGACCGGAACGACAAGCGAATGGCGATATTCTCTGGGATGGTGTTGTGATGGACGTCACAGAGCGTAAGCAAGCAGAGGCAGCGTTGTATGAAAGTGAAGAGCTATTTAGAGCAACGTTTGAGCACGCGGGTATTGCTATTGCTCAGGTAGGACTACAAGGTCAGTTCCTGCGAGTTAACCAAAAACTTGGCGAGATCACTGGGTACACTCAAAAAGAACTGCTAGCAAAAACGATTTGGGAGATTACCTGCCTAGAAGATCAAGCCGTGAATCAGATGTATCTGCACCAATTTGCAGATAGCCAGAAGCAGACGGTGAATCTAGAGAAGCGCTACATTCACAAAACGGGTTCTCTGGTCTGGGTGAAGGTAACTGTGTCGGTTGTTCGAGATTTCACAGGAGAACCGAAGTACTTTATTAGCGTAATTGAAGATATTACTCAGCGCAAACAGGCAGAGGCGTCTTTGGTTGAGCGATCGCGTCTTTCGACACTAGCAGCAAACGTTGGTGTTGCGCTTGCTAGTGGTGGAACGTTACTAGCAATTCTTCAACGCTGTACAGAGGCAATCGTGCAACAACTTGATACCACTAACGCCGCCGTATGGACTTTAAATCCTACCTCTCAACAGATCGAACAACAGGCATTTGCAGGTCAGCTAACTCCTCTAAATCCTGACCTGATCAGTTCCGATACTCAATACTATCAACCCGACTTAAACCTTGAGCAGTTAGAAGGATTATACTGTTCCCTGCTTCCGAATCATCTCTCCGGTTACCCCCTGATTGTGGAAGAGCGATTGATTGGGGTGATCACGTTGTTGAGTAATCACCCCCTTACGGAAGAAGCGAAGGGAACCCTGAGCTGGGTTGCCAATGCGATCGCAGTTGCTGTTGATCGGGCTTGGGCACGCTCAGAACTCCTCAGCCGTCGAGAATCCCTCCTGTACGGACTAGCCAATCAAATCCGTAACTCTTTAGAACTCGATACCATCCTGGAAACGGCTGTCCAGTCAATCCAAACCCTATTACAAATTGACCGCTGCCACTTCCTCTGGTACAGAACCCACGAGAGTGAACCGTATTGGGAAGTGGTCAATGAAGCGAGAAACCCGCTTTTACCGAGCCATCTGGGTCAATATGCAATGGCTCAGGTTGAACCGTTTGTGAATCGGCTTTTACATCGACAGATCATTCGAGTCGATGAAGTTGAAACGATCAGCAACGCTGCTGTGCAACAGTTCTTACTCAGTATGGGCTACACCTCGATTTTGACAATCCCGGTTGAAACTCAGGCGGGGCAGATTGGGGTAATTTGCTGCGGTCATTGTACAAGTGTCCGACCTTGGGATGAGAGTGAGGTGGAACTGCTACAAGCGGTCGTGGTACAGTTGGCGATCGCGATTGACCAAGCAGAACTCTACGCCCAAGCCCGTCAAGCTGCCCTTGTTGCCCAAGCGCAAACCCAACAACTAGAGGTTACCCTCCAACAACTTAAAACCACCCAAGCACAACTTGTGCAAAGTGCAAAAATGTACAGCTTGGGACAACTGATTGCTGGGATTGCCCATGAAATTAACAACCCCATCAACTTCATTCACGGTAATCTCACTTATGCCAGTGCTTACTTCTACGATTTATTAAGTTTGTTACGTCTTTACCAAGAACAATACCCCAATCCGACAGAAGTAGTTTTGGAGCAAGCCGAAGTCATTAATGTTGGCTTTATCGCGACAGATCTCCCGAAACTCCTCAGTTCGATGCAACGGGGAAGCGATCGCATCCGCTCAATTGTGCTGAGCCTGCGGAACTTCTCACGGCTAGACGAAGCCGAAATGAAGCGAGTAGATTTGCATGAAGGGATCGATAGTACGCTATTAATTTTGCAGCATCGATTAAAGCCTAAAGATCGCAATCCTGAGATTCAAATTGTCAAAGAATACGGAGATTTGCCTAGAATCGAATGCTATCCAGGACAGCTCAATCAAGTTTTTATCAATATTCTCAGTAATGCCATTGAAGCCTTCGAGCAGCCCGACTCTAATATCCGGCAACAGCCCTCGCCAACCATTACTATCCGTACCAGTGTTATCGACCGTTCGGACTCTACTCAGAACACTCTTTCTCAGCTTCCAGAGTCACCTTCCTACACCCTAACAAACCCCAATACTCCCTCTGTCCCAAACAGGAGAAGCGTTGTAATTCAAATTACGGATAATGGTTCTGGAATGACTGATTTTGTTAAAGCAAGGATTTTTGACCCCTTCTTCACGGCTAAACCCTTTGGACAGGGCACGGGTTTGGGTTTATCTATTAGTTATCAAATTGTTGTAGAACACCACCACGGTGTTCTAAGCTGTACTTCTATACCGGGTCAAGGCAGTCAGTTTTGGATTGAGATTCCCCTACAGCAAATTCACTGATTTTTTTGTTAAATAGTGTATATAGATACACTTCTGTTACTCTTTTTTCTGTAAAAAAGGTTGAGTTTCAATAACTTTCGCACTCGACTAGCATTTACCTATATTATCTTGTACAGGTAAGGACAGAAATTGCGTATCTTGCCGTCCAAAATACTTGAGCCATAGACAAGTAGGAATGCGGTTTTTAATCAAGGTCATCTACAACGTGATAGCAGCAAAAAGTGAATTTTTGACGACTGCAAACTTATAGAGTCGTTTTGAACCATTATCTTTTGCCTGTCAAATAGCAATAGCAAGAGACAAGCGTTATGCCTCAATCCTTGACCCGTGCTAACATCGTCGGAAATCTTTTCTATTTAGAACTGCTCCCACTAACAGCGCTGGCAAACTATTTTAATCTTGATGAGATCAGCACGACACGAGAAATTAATGCAGCAGTCATTAATATTAGTGGACGTCAACGGATGTTGTCCCAACGCGCCGCTCTGTTTGCCCTAAACTTAGTCTGTACTCAAGAGAATGGCGAACAGGTAAGGCTCCGACAAGAAATGCTAGCCCTGATGGAGTTGATGGAGAAGTCACACAATGGGCTGATTCAGGGTGATACACAGATGAAATTACCAGGTCAGCCTTCTTCAACCATTAAGGCAATTTATTTTGATGCTCCCTTTTATCTTGATGAGCAAATTCGATGCTACATTGCTCATATTCGAGCATTAGTGCAATCTACTCAACTGACTCAAGAAAACCCCCATTTACAAGCCATTCTTCAAGCATCCACTACTAATCTTCTTGAAGCCTTGGAGGCTTTAGTTAGTCAATATCAAAAAGAAAGTGATGCAGCTCAGCTAAAACTCGAAACTCAACAGACAGAGCTTGTTCAACAATGCTGTATTGCGACTCTTTGTGTTCAATCTCACGCCCGACAGTTAGAGCAAACATTGCAGGATTTAAAACGCACTCAATCCTACCTCATTCAGACTGAAAAACTATCGAGTATTGGTCAAATGGTTGCTGGTATTGCTCACGAAATTAATAATCCTGTGAGCTTTATTTATGGGAATTTGCGCTATGCCAGTGACTATATTAGGGATTTATTAGACTTAGTGAATCTTTATCAAGAATCCTATGGCAATCAACACCCGGCTATACAAGCCAAAGTAAAAGCGATCGACCTTGATTTTCTCATCAAAGACTTGCCAAAAGTTTTAGGTTCTATGCAAGTTGGAGCCGATCGCATTCGTCAGATTGTCCTGTCGCTGCGGAACTTCTCTCGGAGTGATCAAGCCGTAGTTGAAGCTGTCGATCTTCACGAGGGGATTGACAGTACACTACTGCTCTTACAAAATCGCCTCAAAGCTCGCTACAATCGCCAAGCGATTGAAGTAGTAAAAGAGTATGGCAATTTACCCCCAATCAAGTGTTGTGCTGGACAAATTAATCAAGTGTTTATGAATCTTTTGAGTAATGCGATCGATGCGATGGAAGACATCCCCGATCACGCTGGGCGCATCAAGATTCGTACCTGTGTCAATGCTGAACAGACTGGCGTTGTTATCTGTATTGCTGATAATGGTCTTGGCATGACTCAAGACGTTAAAAGGCATCTCTTTGACGCATTTTTCACGACCAAGCCCCCTGATAAAGGCAATGGACTGGGGCTATCAATCAGTCATCAACTGGTGGTAGAGAAGCATGGAGGTATCCTCAAGTGTGAGTCAGCACCGGAAAAAGGAACAGAGTTTTGGATTGAACTTCCGCTGCAACCAAGCTTGAGGTTACCCACCCATGAATCAAAACCAGCAGCAATCAGTAGAGTTAGTAAATAGGCTTTGAAAGCTATTAGTTTGTAGCAAAAACTCAAACAAATTCTATTTCTAGACGAATTTTTATCCTCTTCACTCCTAACAACAACCAACAACCAACAACTAACTTCTATTAGAACCTTTGCAAATTCGCTCTTGCTGCTCCGGAGTTATCCAAGCCGCCCTGGAGAATTGGGTTTGCGGTGGCACATATTTTTTCAAAGCTGCGTTATATTCTAAAACCTCTCCCGTTTCAATCTCGTAGAACCAGCCATGAATCTGTAGTTTACCGCTTTTGAGTCGCGAGTAGATGACTGGATAGGTGCGTAGGTTTTCTAGCTGAGTGAGGACGTTCTCCTTAATCGTCGCATTCAGCAGTTCTTCGCCCTCATATTCCTGATAGTGTTCTTTAACCGCCCGACGAGTCGCTTCAGCGTGTTTGAGCCATTCATAAACGGCTGGCATCTCTTCGGCTAACTTGCCGATTTGGAGCAGTCCCTTCATTGCACCACAATGGGAGTGACCGCAGACAATAATCTCCTCAATGCCTAAAGCATGAATGGCATACTCAACGGCTGCACCTTCCCCACCATTTGTGGCATTGTAAGGCGGAATAATATTACCCGCGTTGCGGATGATGAACATTTCACCCGGTTCAGCTTGTGTCATCAGGTTTGGGTCAATCCGGGAGTCGGAGCAGGTTATAAAGAGTACTCTTGGATGCTGTCCCTGAGACAGGAGTTCAAAAAGGTCTCGGTGTTCAGTGAAGTAATTGGTCTGAAATTGATGTAGACCTTGAATCAGCCGCTTCATTGGTCAAAGTTTCCCAAAGAGGATAAGGAAACAATTTTATACTTTTATTGATTTCGAGCGCTAATGGAAGAGGGGGATGTCGGTAAATTTCTCGGATTTGGTGCTGGTTACGACGCTGTGCTGAATGAAGTACGGGTTTTAGCGAGGATTCACCCGTAGTTATCCCTCATCTCATCAAATGTCCCTTGCGACTCAACTCAGTTTAGCTCTAGCTTCCGCTAACTTAGTTGAGTAGCATCAATTTGGAGCGATTTTTTCTGCAAAATCCTCCCTCACCTTCACTTTCATTGTATTAAGCGTAAAAATCACTACAATTCTCATTTATAAAGCTGGTTAATATTTGGTAAACTTGCCGAAAAATCTTTGGCAAAAAAATAAATTTGTAAGTATGAAAATTTCATAAGACTAAGTTGTTTATTACTTGACAATCGAGTTTTTTGATCTATAGCTATAGCCACAGAGATCAAATCAATTGAGGAGTTGGAAACAATCTGTGATCGCTCCTGATCCCTAGGCTTCAATTCGCGAGAGATAGCGGCTCCCTTCAAAGAGCAAAGCCACTCCCTCCCATAGCCTTAGTCTTTTCCTTTCATTGGTAATGCAGGTTGAGGTGCACGTTCAAAGAGCCAAACAATTCGGGAACAGTCTAGCAATGAGTGAAACAGGCAAGCCATTTGTTAAACCGAGTTCAACGGTGCGCGTCGGGATTCTACACTCCTTGAGTGGAACGATGGCAATTAGTGAGGCATCATTGAAAGATGCTGAGCTGATGGCGATCGCAGAAATTAATCAAGCTGGCGGTGTTTTGGGAAGACGTATCCAACCCGTCATTGAAGACGGAGAATCTAATCCAGCCACCTTTGCTTTCAAAGCAAGATTGCTCATTGAACAGGACAAGGTCACCACAATTTTTGGTGGTTGGACATCTGCCAGTCGTAAAGCCGTCTTACCCGTCTTGGAAGAACTCAATGCCCAGATGTGGTATCCCGTTGAGTATGAAGGGCTAGAATGCTCCCGTAACATTTTCTACATGGGCATCTGTCCTAACCAACAAGTTGGACCAGCCGTTGATTGGTTACTCCAAAATAAAGGGAAATGCTTTTATCTACTGGGTTCTGACTACGTTTTTCCCCGTACCGCTAACAAACTGATCAAAGCTCAACTCAAACGCAAAGGTGGTACTTTAGCTGGGGAAGACTATGTTGCCTTGGGAACTACAGATTTTCAGGTGTTAATTGAGAAAATCAAACAAGTCAAACCTGATGTTGTCTTCAGTACTCTCAACGGTGACAGCAATCTAGCATTCTACCAACAGTACAAAGATGCTGGGATTAGCGCCGAAGATATCCCAATTATGGCGATTAGTGTAGCGGAAGAAGAACTGCGGCGGATTGGTGGTGCGACTGTTGCAGGTCACTACGCGAGTTGGAGCTACTTCCAGAGTATTGACACACCTGGAAATCAAACCTTCGTTAAGAATTTTCAACGGCGATATGGACGCGATCGCGTTACAAGTGACCCAATTGAGGCGGCTTATTCCCAAGTGTACCTTTGGAAACAAGCAGCAGAAAAAGCTGGGTCATTTGATGTCGATTTACTACGAGAAGCCGCATACGGACAGACGTTTGAAGCGCCTGGAGGCAAAGTCAGCATTGAAGACAACAACCATCTCGCTAAGAATTGCCGAATTGGAAAAGTTTTACCGAATGGTCAATTTGAAATTGTTTTCACAAGTCCGGGTTTAATTAAACCGCAGCCTTGGTTAGGACTAGAAGAATTAAGCCAGAACGTTTCACCTGTTGTCTTTGATATGTTGGCAGAGGTATCGCAGTCAATTCAATATAGCTGCCAGCTTGAGCAAAAGTCCCGTGAAGTTGAGGCAACAATGGCTCAATTGATCGCAACGAATGAACGACTGCAAAGAACCCAAGACCAACTTTTGGAAGCAGAAGTGCGATTTCGAGAACTACAAGCACGAGAACAACTGCTCAAACGTCGCTTAGCAAGCCAAATCCGTAGTTCTTTAGAACTCGACACGATTGTAAACACGGCTGTTCAAGAAGTGCGTTCCCTATTGCAAATTGATCGCTGCCAATTCTTGTGGTACCAAACTGATGTTGAGCCTCCTCGGTTTGAATTAATGCATTTGGCATATTGCAAAGGGCTGCCAAGCGAAATGCGATCGCTCAATACAATTGAGCAAGTCAAAACAATTGATCGCCCCATCGGACAGCAAGATTTACTCCGAATTGATGACATTGCAACCGATGTGCAACTGCAAGCGGATAGTCGCGATCGCTTATTTGCGATGGGACTAAAAGCACTGATTGTCGCTCCTGTGCAAACTCGCTCTCACCAAAAGGGTGTGATTATTTGTGAACACTTCCGAGAACACCGTCCTTGGAATGACCACGAAGTGGAATTAATTGACACCGTTGTTGACCAATTAGCGATCGCAATTGATCAAGCTGAACTGTATGCTCAAAGCCGTACTGCTGCCGCCTTAGCAACCGCTCAAGCTGAACAACTAAAAACAGCATTGCATGACCTGCATTCCTACCAAACCCAGCTAGTGCAGACTGAAAAGATGTCTACATTAGGAACACTAGTTGCTGGTATTGCTCACGAAATCAACAACCCCACAAGTTTCATCTACGGAAACCTACACTACGCCAACGAATACATCAAAGATTTACTCGAACTAGTACGCCTCTATAAACGGCATTATCCCGAACCTGTCCCAGAAATTAAGGCATACGCTAGATCAGTTGAACTGGAATTTCTCATTGAAGATTTGCCAAAAGTACTCTCCTCAATGGAAACTGGAGCCGAACGGATTCGCCATCTCGTGCTTAGCTTACGAAACTTCTCGCGTCTCGACCAAGCACAAGTGCAACCTGTGGATATCCATGAGGGACTAGACAGTACGCTGTTAATTTTGCACCACCGACTAAAAGCCAACGGTGAGCATCCCAATATTCTAGTGATCAAAGAGTATGGCGAACTCCCCTTAGTTGAGTGCTATCCCTCCCAACTCAATCAAGTGTTTATGAATCTTTTGAGTAATGCCATTGATGCTCTAGAAGAAGTACGAGGTAATTCCAAAAACGCCCAAGCCAACTTCTCTCCGGTTATTCGGATTCGCACAGAATACTCATCTCCCAGTCATATTGCTGTGCGTATTATAGACAATGGCTCAGGCATCAAAGAAGAAGATAAGACACAATTGTTTGACCCATTCTTTACCACAAAACCAATAGGAAAAGGTACAGGCTTAGGGTTATCCATTAGCTATAAGATTGTAGTAGAGAAGCATAAAGGCATCCTATGGTGTGAATCAGTTCCAGGAGAAGGAACCGAGTTTTCAATAGAGATTCCTGTCAAACAGACCTGTGATATCAAAGTGAATGCCTCAGCATCTGTAGCCGTGTGAGCAAAAAACAAACTTCTTGTACTTAGCATAAGTAACTGGAGTTTAGACTAAAGCGCTCTGACTCAGCGAAGCTGAGTGGAGCGCAATTGGCGTTTCAAAATGAATTGGATGAAATGGATAGGACTGGCAAGAGCAGCTAATGACTTGCACTAACTGCT